>Ga0351900_1044_pt1 | contig 35013 bp, 32 predicted proteins | sample BONcelHT113001D3_FD_205827 | JGI IMG/M metagenome (GOLD analysis project Ga0351900, IMG submission 205827) | Enriched cells from coal bed in the Powder River Basin, Montana, United States - BONCAT cells T11 rep1 HSBNCT.T11.300.1.D3 ...
CAGTACGCCACGTATTCAAAGACCTCGTGGCAGGCATACGAGCGGGCCAACCGCACATTCTGTGACGCTATCGTAGACGTGTGGGAGCAGGGCGACACCATCTGGGTGCACGACTTCCACCTGATGTTGCTGCCCCGGATGCTGCGCGAGCGCCTGCCCGATCCGACGATAGGCTTCTTCCTGCACATCCCGTTTCCCTCGCTGGAACTCTTCCGGTTGCTCCCGTGGAGAACCGAATTGATAGAGGGAATTCTGGGGTCCGACCTTGTCGGTTTCCACACATGGGAGTACGCCGGGCACTTCCTCGCGAGCGCACGCTTCCTGCTTGGATACGACTCCTGGATGGGGAAGATAACAGCTGGCGACAGGGTATCCAGGGTCGACGCGTTCCCAATGGGTATCGATTACGAGCGGTTCGCAGGAACGGCAGTCAAGCCGGAGGTTGAGAAGGAGGTCGAGAAGCTGGATCGCAGCTTCAGAGACAGGAAGGTCGTGCTGTCGGTGGACAGGCTCGACTACACGAAGGGGATTCTGCGCAGGCTCGAGGCCTTCGGTCTCTTCCTCGACCGTAACCCCCAATACCGGGACAAACTGACCTTCGTGCTCGTGGTGGTGCCGTCACGCACGATGGTTGCACGGTACGCGCTCCTCAAGAGACAGATAGATGAGATGGTCGGCTCCATCAACGGGAAGCATGGCGGCATCGGCTGGACACCCATCTGGTACATGTACCGATCGGTGCCCTTCCAGCAACTGGTGGCATTGTACCGACGGGCGGACGTGGCGTTGATTACACCGGTGCGCGACGGCATGAACCTGGTAGCCAAGGAATACCTCGCATCAAGGGTAGACGGACGCGGCGTACTGATTCTGAGCGAAACCGCAGGCGCTGCCAAGGAGCTTGGAGAGGCACTGACAATCAACGTCAACAACGATGACGACATCGTCACCGCTCTGGAAACTGCGCTGACGATGACCGACGCGGAACAGGCGGAGCGTCTACACATCATGCAGCGGAGGCTGCGGCGTTACAACGTGCAGCGATGGGCTGAGGACTTCATCGAGGCGATGCAGACAACATCGAAGTTGCAGGAGGAGATGAGCGTCAGGACGCTCGGAATACAGTCGAGGCGCAAGCTGGTGAAGTGCTACCAACAGTCCCAGCACAGGTTGTTGCTCCTCGACTATGACGGAACTCTCGTGCCGTTCGCTTCGAGGCCATCCAGAGCAATCCCTACTCAAGAAGTGCTCGAACTGCTGGCGGCTCTGTGCAGCGACGAACGGAATGAAGTGGTCCTCACCAGTGGCAGAGACCGTGCGGCGCTTGACAACTGGTTCGGGCACCTTGCCATCAGCATGATTGCCGAGCATGGCGTGTGGTTGAAGTCGAAGGACGACGGAGCATGGGAGATGATAGAGCCGCTGACCGCCGAGTGGAAGGACGAGGTGCGGCCAGTCCTGGAGGTCTATGCCGACAGGACTCCGGGTTCGTTCGTTGAAGAGAAGGACTTCTCACTCGTGTGGCAATACCGGCGCTCCGACTCACGATTGGGCGAACTCCGCGCCCGCGAACTGGTTGCGCACCTTGAAGGACTGACAACGAACCTCAATCTGCAGGTTCTCGAGGGCAGCAAGGTGGTCGAGGTGAAGAACTCGGGTGTGAATAAGGGACGGGCCGCGATGAAATGGTTGAAGAACGCGGAGTTCGACTTCGTCCTCGCAATCGGCGATGACTGGACCGATGAGGACACATTCAAGGCGCTGCCCGAAGAGGCGTGGTCAATCAAAGTGGGGCTGAGCAGCACGGCCGCCAGGTATAACCTGCCGTCGCAGGCCAGGGTGCTTCACGTGCTGCGTGAACTGCTGTCCACGGACGCTTAGGCGCCCCTATTCAGCAGTCCCGGCAGGCCCTGAAGAGAGCGAGGAGCACCGGATAGAGGAAGGCGCGCCATGTTCACCACACCGGCCCCAGGGCAGCCGTGGCACAGCAACGTCGCACGACCACCGGGTTGCGGTGGCGCTAGAACGGCCGGACGCGCCCGGCTACCGCAAGCAGGCCAATAACGACCAGGATGATACCGACCACCGCCTGCAGGAAAGCAGGCACAAGCAACACGAGTATGCCCAGGACGAGCACCAGCACGCCGAACAGCACGTTCCTGTCCACGCTTCACCTCCGTTGCGCACACGGATTCGTGAGGGACTTCGTCCCGAGCCCTCCAACCCTCCTCCCCACTTTCCCGCGCGTCGTATAGAGGGTATAACGAAAGAAAGGTCACATAGGCCGATGGTGCGACTCGCTGTCGCACGCGGTTCTCCCGCCGGGTGCTTGCGTCCTGCCGTAGAAGTCCCACGGTACTCCGAAGGGCTGCGAATCCTGCGCCTGAGACTCAAGCGCGTCGGGCTCCTGCAACGCTATCTCGCGACGCAGAGTCTCGATGGCGATCTGCCGTGCGACCGAGGTCAGCACCGATGGGTCTCCCTCATTCGCCGCCGCATCGGTCGCCTCGTTGAGCCGTGTCATGTCTGAGACGAGCAGACTGGTGAAGACGATGTGAACAGACTCGCCGACATCGTAGCGCGATTGAAGGCGCTGCACCGCATCGCGTACCTCTTGCCGCAGCACCGCGAAGTAGCCGGCTGCCGACTCCCCGGAGCGTGAAAGCCGGCCGACCGAGTATGCCAGCCGCAGGAAGGAGCGCTCAAGCTCGGCGTCCAGCGACGTGCCGGCATCCGTGTGCGGGAACGCAACGCCGAGAACATGCCTGACTTCCGGGCGAAGCATCCTTCCCTCCCGCCGCGTCTGCCCTGCGCAGAGCGACAACGTAGGCTCAGTCACCGCGGGTCACCGCCACCCGTGTCCGGGATTGCGGCATCGCATCTAGGTACGACACTCGACAGCCGGTACGAGGAACACCGGCACCGGCGATCTTCGCAGGAGCTTGTCGACGGTGCTGCCCAGGAGCCACCTGGTGACGCCCGATCGCCCGTGTGAACTCAGGACGACGATGTCAACACCGTTCTTCTCGACGTAGTCGAGTATCACTTCGGCCGCGGGCCCTACAAGAACAACGTTTGTGACCTTGCTCTTCTGCAGAGCGAGCGAGTTCTTCACTTTGTCGAGGTACAGGAACGCAGCCTTTGTTGCCCTCTCCTCGGCCGCCTTCACACCTGCGCTTCCCATATAGGCCATGGTCTGAGACGTGACCGGTTCTATGACGCTCAGAAGAACCACTTCCGGAATGGCGCGCGTCGTGGAGATCTCTTTGACGTGGTCGAGAACGCACTCCGCGAAACCCGACGTGTCCAGGGGCACCAGCATCTTGTTGTACACTCCATCCCTCCTCAACATTATGTCTCGTCCAGTGGCGCGTAGGACCTCGCGCTCGCCACCGGACGGCTACACCCAACAAGACCACGGACCGGATGCCTGCTCACCGGTAATGATACCAGTATCCGCGCGGCCTTCAAGCCCGAAACCGTGCCCGCGCGGCGTGTCGGTTACCCGCGGCCAAGTTGCGTCCGAAGCGGGCCTGTAGTACCTTCTCGTTCACTACGGACAGACGGGGCCGCAGTAGCCACACGGTGGACACGCGGCAGCCATCGCCACGGGGAGACACATGACAACAAGAGATGAGGCTGAGAAGCTGGTAGGACTCGCGAAGGAGTACTACGTATCCGGATTCGGGCGGGGCGAGGATTTCTACGGGCGGCCCGGGTCAATAATAGAGTCCGCTGATGGCCACTACGCCATCGACATCTTCGGCAACCGGCTGCTAGACACCGAGACGTGCGCCTCAGCCTGCTACCTCGGCTTCGGCCGGCCGGAGGTGATGGATGCTCTCAAGGCGGAGATGGCGCGCATGCCATCGACCACCCCGCTGTTTGTGCCGACGGCGCCGTTGTTGAGACTTGGCGAGAAGCTGGCTTCCATCTCGCCGGGGAACCTCAAGTACAGCGTATTCGGTGCCAACGGGACGGATGCGACCGAAGGTGGCGTCAAGATTGCGCGGCAGTACTGGAAGGCCCTCGGGAAGTCGGGAAAGTACAAGGTGCTGCACCGCGTTCCGGGAGACTACCACGGGATGAGCCTCGCGATGGTGAGCGCCAGCGGGCACACGTTCCGCCGCTCGCCATATGAGCCGTTGATGACGGGGTTCATCTCGTTCCATGCGCCCTACTGCTACCGCTGCCCATTCGAGAAGAGCCTGCCGGACTGTCGCCTGTTGTGCGCGCGCGAACTGGAGAGGGTGATTCAGTTCGAGGATCCGGAGACCATATCGTGCGTAATTACCGAGAACACCAACACAGGCCTCGGCATCGTGACGCCGCCGCCCGGATACATGCAACTCATCAGGGACATCTGCACCAGGCACGGCGTGCTGCTTATCGCCGATGAGATAATCACCGGTCTGGCAAAGACTGGCGCGTGGTTCGAGTCGGAGAAAGAGGGCTTCGTGCCTGACATTCTCTGCATCGGCAAGGCCATATCCGCGGGGTGTGGCGCCCTTGCCGTGACGCACGTGAGTGAGAGCATCGGCAAAGTCCTCGTAGAGTGCTCCAACGTGCACCACGGCTTCACCTACGGGGGACTGGGATACCTGGCCGCCGCGGGGCTCGCCGGCATCGCCTACGTTGAAGAACACGGCCTGCTCGCCCGGGCACGGGAAATCGAGCAGATCATGGTGGCCCGGTTCAAATCGCTCGCAGCACAATCGCGAGTGGTCGGCGACGTCAGGGCGACCGGCGCCATTCAGGGCATCGAGCTGGTGATGGACAAGGATACGAAGGCCAAATTCGCGGACCCGAAAGCGGTCGCCTCATTCGTCGGCGCGGTCGGCCGCGAACACGGGGTGCTGCTCAACTGCCAGTTCCCGCACTACGGCAATATCATCACGATGTACCTGCCGCTCACCATCACAAACAAGGAACTGGACCTGGTGTACGATTCCATCGAAGACGCGGTACGGCGCGTCGAGAAGACATACGCCTGAGGACACTCCCGATTCTCAACGAGGTCCGGAGTCGCATCGTTCGCCGGCAGTGGACTCCGAAGGGTGGATGCGTGTCTCCGCATTCGCGGCCATGCGCCGCAGGTAGTCATCGACGGCGCGAACCTCGTCAACGCTGAAGTTGCTGGTGAGGCTCGTCTCCCATTCGCTCATGGCGTCGATGACCGAAGGCACGAGTGCCTTCGCCTTCTCCGTCAGGGCGAGACAGTAGCTGCGCCCGTCGGCAGGGGAACGCCTCCGGGACACATAGCCAAGTTGCACCAGCCGCTTCACGGCGTGCGCCACCGTCGTCTTGTCGAGGCCGGACTCCTCGCGCAGGTCTTCCTGGCGCAGCCCTTCATCCTCGTGCAGGCGACACAGCAGCGGCAGCAGCCGCGGTTCGACATCGAGGCCGCTGAAGTGCTCACGCAGGAATGCGAGCCGCCCGCGATGAATGACCCGAAACCACCTATGATGCATCGACACCGCAGGACTCCTCAGCCAACCGGGCTGCGTGCCGACGCTTCAGGTCGCGCAACTGCGGCAGCACCATGAACAACACCAGCAAGAACGCCAGCACGTCGGCCACGGGAGTAGCGAGCCAGATTCCATCTGCCTGCAGGAAGCGCGGCAGGACGAGCACGAGGGGGATGAGGAAGATTACCTGGCGCGATGTTTGTGCCACGAACGTCTTCATCACCATGCCGAGAGACTGGAACACCGTGGAGCCGACAATCTGGAATCCAACAAGGAAGAATGCGAAGAACGTGAGACGGCCCGCATGGACTCCTTCGGCGATGAGAGCAGCGTCGGTGGTGAAGATGCTCATGACCGGCCGGGGAAACAGCATGAACACGAGGAACGCGGCCACGGCGAAGAGCGTTGCAGCACCCAGCGAGTACTTCGTTACTTCCAGCGCCCGGTCGAACCTGCGCGAGCCGTAGCTGAAGCCGAGAATCGGCTGCAACCCCTGGGCGATGCCAATCAGCGGCATAGACAGAAACTGCATGGACCTGTTCACGATGCCAAAAGCGGCGATCGACACGTCGCCGCCGTAGAAGGACAGCGCCCGGTTGATGATGAGCACGATGATACTGGCTGCCCCCATCCTGATGAACGAAGGAAAGCCGACAGATAGAATCTCGCCCGTCACTCCACCATCGGGCCGAAGTGCGCCGAGCCGAAGTCGGAGAGTGCTCCGACCAGACATGAAGTACCGGGTCACGTAGATACTGGTAATTGCCTGGGATATAACCGTGGCGATGGCGGCGCCGCGCACCCCCATGTCCAACCCGAATATGAACAGGGGGTCGAGTACTATATTGAGTCCGGCGCCGAGCATCATGTTCATCATCGCCACGCGTGCGGCGCCTTCCGCCCTGGCGAGGTTGTTGATGGCCATGGGGTACAGAGAGAAGACCGCGCCAATCAGAATGATGTCCACGTAACCCCGGGCGTACGGCTCAACCGCGGCTGATGCGCCGAAGGCGCGGACAAGCGCCGCACTGGTCGGGATTCCCACGGCGCTGATGACCAGCCCGAAGAACAAAGACAGAGTGACTGCATTCCCGAGCGTGCGTTCAGCCCGCTCCGTGTTGTTCGCCCCCAGGCTGCGTGACACTACTGACGCGGCGCCGATGCCCACCATGAAGCCGAGCGCCATCATCACCATCATCACGGGGAAAGCGATGGTGACACCCGCGATGGCCATTGAGCCAACACCTCTGCCGATGTAGATGGTGTCCACAATGTTGTAGAAGGCCATGGTGAACATGCCCGCCATGGCAGGGAGCGAGAGGGTCCAGAGGAGCTTCCGAACGGGGAGGTTCGCCATCATGTCCTGCCGCGCTGCTGCATCGCTCGCAGGTTGTACGGTCTGCATGGGGACCGAAGTGTAGCAACGAACTAGTTGTCATGACAACTATCTCATCGCTTGCCCGGATGGGCACAACCGCAGGACTCAGCAGGGAAAACTCTCGGCGCGGAACTTCACCGCCGCCCCTGGCGCGCTCATGCTGCACAACGATGGGTTCGGGCGCCCCGCGGGTGGCATTGCGGCACGGGGGATTTGACAAACGTCAACAAATGGTTGTAGATTCACGGCGCATACCGGTCCACCAGGAACGGCGGCCCAGCTGCGGACCCCAACGCGGACCAGTGACAATGCGATGAGACCGAAACAAGAGCGCCTCTGGTCGGCACATATCCTTCCTCTCGTTGCACTTGCGGCTCTTGGAGCCGCGCTGCTCCCATCCAGCGCGCTTGCCCAGTCATGCTACGGGGGCTACTGCGGCAGCGGTGACGGCGCCGACGGCGATGCCAAGGTTGAAGTCACCGTTACCATTTCCGTGAGTCCCGCGAACGCGGGTACCGTGCTCGTCAACAACACAGAGCCCAAGAGTGGAGTGTTCACGGCCTGGCAGGGAGATTCCCTCGTGCTGGAGGCGATTCCGAACGACGGGTACGTCTTCGATCGATGGAGCGACTGGTTCAGCGAGAGCAGTAGCAGTGTCGAGGCGCCTATCTATAATCACAAGACACTCACGGCGCACTTCGTCAAGGACTCCGATGAGCCGGCAAACGTCGAGGTAGAGGACTCGGAGTGGCTTCCGAAGGGAACGGTAGCGCTCGACAAGCGCGGAAACACGCTCGCCGATGTCTCCGTGGAATTGCGTTTGCCCAGGGCGCTCCCCTCCAGCGGGGTGCTTGTCAGCGACGTATACGATTTCAAGCCCGATGGCGCGACGTTTGACCCACCTATACCGCTCTCGCTGCCATACGATGCGGGAAGCCTGCCCGCCGGAACGGATGAGAACGCGCTGGCCATTGCGACGTTTGACTCCGCGCTCCAGGACTGGGTGCTCCTGCCGTCAGAAGTGAACGTCCAGGACTCGGTGGTAGTCACCCAGGTCACCCACTTCAGCGAATACGCGATAGTCGCGCCGATGCCGATGCTGCCCGGAAGCGTTCCTCTGGTCACTCCCGGATTCAGTTTCAGTTCGCTCACCGTAACCCCAGGCACGGCCTACCAGGGACAGGACATCACGGTGAACGTAGTGGCCAGTTACGTGGGCTCCAACGCCCAGGCGCGCACGCGCATGTTCGTGACGCTTGACGGAGAGGTCGCGGACGAGACCGAGATAGTACTGTCGCCAGGAGACAACGTCTTCGTGAAGTTCACGGTGCAACCGCCGAAGGAAGGCACCTACACCGTCGAGGTCAATGGGCTCAGCGAAACCGTCGTCGTAACGGGTGAGGCGATGCCGCAGGCCCTCACTCAGGCCATAGCCCTGACCAATCAGGACGGGTTCAGACCATTGGACATCGGCTCCCCATCCCTGTTGTCAAAGTGGAGGTACGCGGCCTACGCCGGAGTCGCACTTGTAGGGCTGCTGATTCTTGGGTCGCTGCTCAGGGCGTTCAAGCGCCGAGTCCTCCGCTACCGCTACGACCTGTAGGAGTCCGAGGGCCCCGCGGTGCCCCGCATCTACGTCACAACGCCACTATCCTTTGACGTTTTCACTCGTCGCATCCCACATGCGGCGTCGGTTCTCGTCGCGCACAGTCATCACAAGGGAGGCGTCCGCACCGATAGCATCACATATGACAGTGAGGACGTCATCCTCGGCCGGCGGACAGCCTAACGCCATCGGACCACTCTCCTCGTGAGCTGCGCTGCACTCCCCTATCACCACCACCGCACCCTCAATCTCGACATCCTCAGGCGCACCCACCAGTATCGTGAGGTCCTTCATGCTCTCACCGTACCCGGCGTCGTGAACGTAGCGCACCGCACTCACCAGTTCGGCCACACATCCGCCGCAGAAAGACGGCCCGGCCACAATTCTCACGTTCGGATACCGATCCATGAAGACATCAAATGCAGGACGGAACTGCTGTGCGTGCGCCTCAAGGGATTCACCAACCACCTCGATATCGGAGAAGTCCCGTACTTCCCCCGGGCGTGCCATCAGCTCACGCAGGTAGAACACGGAATAGGGATGGATACCCATCAGCGCACAGCCCACGACATCCGCGGCAAGTGCATCCCTCCCCGCCAGAATGAGCCCCATCATGCGGGCATCCTCCGGAGAGCGCCATAGCCCCTCCATCGCGACACTGGCATCGATCACCGCGTACGAAGGCCGCAGCACAGAAAAGTAGTCGACCAGCGCGTTGTTTATCCCCAGCATGTGACCTGCACGCTTCTCAGTGCCGACCAGACAGCCCCACATGTTCTTGAGGGAGATGGTGGCATTGGTACGGTTATGCGTCTTCAGCACCGGCACGCTTATGACCACATCGCTCTCGAGTATCGTCTTGGCCACCAGTATGCGGTCCATCGCCCGAGGCTCGGGCACTTCCACGGCAACCGGCTCATCGCAGTTCAAGTTGACGCATGGCACGCCCAGTCTCTGCGCCACCGCGCGGGTGCCGCTCATACTCAGAATCTCCTCTGTACTCAAAGCTCCATCGTCGTAGCCAACGGCAGTTCCCTCCGCAATGACCACCGATGCCGGGTTGAGGTCAAGCACCAGTCTGGTGACAGCCTCGGTTGCCCGTGCATCCGTGATTGCGCCGCTACCGGAGAGCGCTCTGCGCGCCAGGTTCGGCTTCACGACAACCTTTGAGTCTCTCTTCACAAGCTCAGGCAATCCTCCGGCAAGCTCGACCGCCTCACGGACGGCGCTGTCGAAATCGCAATTGGCAATCCTGGTGATACTCACTCGCTGTTTCATCTGATCCTCCCGAGGTGGTCTTAGTTTGACATATCCAGATGGTTGCCCGGGACCCGAACAAGGCCTCTCACTCCCCGATGGCTTTGACTACGACGCGCTTCCTCCGCCTTCCGTCAAACTCGGCATAGTAGACCTGCTGCCACGGGCCGAGGTCCAGCTCGCCCGCAGTGATGGGAACGATGACCTCGTGATGGATGAGCAGGCTCTTCAGATGAGCATCGCCGTTCGTCTCTCCCGTCTGATGATGGCGATAGTCCGGGCGAGCCGGCGCGAGTTTCTCGAGCCACTCGTCGATATCTTCGATGAGCCCCGACTCTGCATCGTTCACATACACGCCGGCGGTGATGTGCATCGCCGAAATGAGGACGAATCCCTCGCGAATGGCACTGGACCTGACTATCCTCTCAACCTCCGGCGTGACATTGACGTAATCATGTTCGTGCGCTGTGTTGAACCACAGATATTCGGTATGTGCTTTCACGGAAACCTCCGGACTCGCGGCTTCAGAGGACCACATAGTAGCTTGACGAGCCACCACATGTCGACACGCACGCCCGACCGTTCGGGCTGCGGTATAGTATCGTCGAGCGTGGCCGCACCCGAGGGAAGCAGTAGATGAGCATCACCGTCATCGCCATGTCTGATTCGCACGCATCCACACTGCGTGAACTTCCGGCGCGACTGTGCAGCGCTCTGAGCACGGCCGACATTATCGTCCACGCGGGAGACCTCACGGAGATGTCGCTTCTCCTGGAATTGCGAGCAAAGGGGCAGACCGTCGCTGTCGCGGGCAACATGGATTCCACCGCCGTGAAGATTCACCTGCCACACCGGCAACTCTTCACCGCCAACGGCAGAACGATCGGGGTCGCGCACGGCTCCGGAGCGCCCACCGGCATCGCGCAACGCGTGCGAGCGCTGTTTCCGGAGAATCCGGACCTCATCATCTTCGGCCATTCCCACGTGCCGTTCAGCGGGGTGGTGGACGGCGTATTGATGGTGAATCCGGGGCCAGCGTCCAGGGGATATGCACGTATCAGCGTCGGTGAAGAAGTGTCCGCGCAACTCGTCGCTGCGTAACTGCCTGCAGGAGACAGGCGCCTCAAATCCGCGCCACCACGCCGAGCCCCACACCGAGGGTACTCCCGGTCATGAGCGCCTGTGGGCGCCTGCACCATCAGTAACGCGCCGACGGAATCTTGCCCGGTGCACTACAGCGTGATGCACGTCCCCGAGTTGTTGAATACGAAAGAGTCGCCGAATTCGTGTTCGAGCGCAGACGCCGCCTTGAGGCCCGTGCAGTGGGAGGCAGCCACAAGCTGCACCTCCATGCGCTTCAGCTCGCGAATGGTCTTCTGGATTCGGTCGCGCGACGCAGGCCCGAGATGTGTGCCACCTATGACCGCGTATACGCGCTCCAGCCCTGTCAGTTCCTGTCCCCGCATGAGGTGGTTAATCATGCCGCGGTGAGCACAACCCAGCACGGCCACCAACCCCTTTTCCGTCTTGATGAACACTGACTGGTCGTCCGCCAGAGGGTCGGGCCTGTACTCCCCGTCCACCAACACTTTCAGCATCGGATCGATGGTTTCGTACTCTGTTCTCATCGGGACCTCGCCACTGGTGACCACCGTATCGCTCAGCCACACGGGTTCCGCGCCAATAACGAAGCGCGCTCCCCATTTCTCCGCCTGTTCCCTGGCATACGGGATGCCGATGTACTCGTAGTCCGACGACGTGTTGTAGTCACAGACCTTGTGGCTGGGGTGATACGCATATTTGCGCGACCAGATGTCCGGATGGCCCATGACATCGACCGGCTTGTGGATGAGCGGCAGGATATCCAGCAGGCCGCCCGTGTGGTCGAAGTGTCCGTGACTGAACACAACGACCTCCACATCTCTGAGGGATACACCCAGCGACCTGGCATTGTGCGCGGTTGCTCCACTGGTTCCGGTATCGGAGAGGAAGGTGCAGTCGTCAGTCTGCACCAGCATCGACAGCCCCCACTCACCAAGCACATTCACCCATCCGGCGGTATTCTCAATCAGGGTAGTCACACGAACAGTCATCCGGTGTCCCTCCTCATGCCTCGCGGCACGCCGCCTAGGATAGGAGGAACGCGGTCACAAGTCAACGGGCGCGCCCGACGCGCCGCGAAGCGACGACGTCGCTCACGGTCAGCGGCGCGTAGTATACTCGCGTTCATCGGCCGACAATCGACAGAAGGAGAGAGGTCATGACAGATTCCGCACTCTCAGGCAAGGTACAGACAGTCCTCGGGACAATAGAGCCGGAATGCCTCGGCGTCACGCTGCCGCACGAACACTTCCTCATCGACCAGACGCTTGGCGGCGTGTACTTCGTGGAACCCGAGAGCCTCAGTGAGCGAGCACTCGCTCACCAGCCGGTCACCCTTGAGAACCTCACGTGGGTGCGCTACCACACCAAGGACAGTCTGGACAACCAGGTGCTGGACAACGTCGACATGGCAATCAAGGAGGCTCTGCTGTTCAAGCTGGAGGGCGGGTCCACGATAGTGGACCAGACCAACTGCGGCATTGGCCGGGATGCACGTGCGCTGGCGCGCATCTCCCGCGCCACCGGACTCAACGTCGTGATGGGTTCGGGCTACTACGCCGACAGTCCGAAGACCAGCAACCGCGTGTCCGGAATGGGCGAAGAGGCAATCGCGGAGGAGATTGTAGGTGATTTCACCCGGGGTGTAGACGGCACGAGGGTGCGCGCGGGCATCATAGGTGAGCTCGGTTGCTCCTGGCCACTCAGGCCGAACGAGGCCAAAGGCCTGCGGGCGGGAGCCCTGGCACAAACACTGACGGGCGCCGCGGTGACGGTTCATCCAGGGCGGAACGATGGTGCTCCGCTTGAGATAATCGAGGTGCTCTCGACAGCCGGAGCGGATCTCAACAGGGTGGTCATCAACCACATGGACCGCTGCGGCTATTCGCTGGAGACTCGCCTGAGCCTGCTGAAGGCCGGATGCTATATCGAGTATGACCTCTTCGGCTTCGAGGGATACTATCCCGCACGCGTGGCCCTCGCTGAGGGTAAGTTGCCGGATATGCCAAACGACCTCGGCCGCATCAAGGAGATACTGAACCTCATCGAGCGCGGCTTCCTGGAGCGGATATTGCTTTCCCACGACATCGGGATGAAAGTAATGCTGACTTCGTACGGAGGATGGGGCTATGCTCATCTTCTGCGTGAGGTAGTGCCTCTTATGCAGGTATACGGCGTGACCGACGAACAGATCTACACGATGATGGTGGAGAACCCGAAGCGCCTGCTGACCATCCACTGAGGCCTATGCAAGAAACCGGATGGCTTGAAGAGCTCAACCCCCGTCAGCGGGAGGCCGTGACCCACGGCGATGGCCCACTCCTGGTTGTTGCAGGCGCCGGCAGCGGCAAGACACGAACGCTGGCGTGTCGCGTGGCCTACCTCATCTCACAGGGAGTGCCACCTGAGCGCATCCTCCTGCTCACGTTCACCCGCCGGGCCGCTGAGGAGATGCTCAAGCGAGCTGCCGCGGCCGTCACAACGCAGACTGAACCGACCCGTCGCGTGTGGGGCGGCACGTTTCACGCCTTCGCGAACCGCATACTGCGCACCTATGCGCGGGCGGGGGGTCTCGCGCAGGAGTTCTCCGTCATCGACCGCACCGACGCCGAAGACTTCCTGAACGTCATCCGCAGCGAGATGGGGCTGGCGCAGAAAGAGCGCCGCTTCCCGCAGAAGGCCACCTGCATGGACATCTACTCCCGGCGAGTGAACTCCACTGATGACCTGCGGGAGGTCCTCACGAGGCACTATCCCTGGTGTCTCGAATGGGAAGCTGAACTGGCCTCGCTGTTCCGAAGCTACGCCGAGCGCAAGCAGAAGCAGAACGTGTTCGACTACGACGACCTGCTGCTGTATCTGTACTACCTGCTTGAAGCGCCCCACGCGGCGGACGAGCTAGGGGGGAGATTCGACCATGTACTCGTGGACGAGTACCAGGACACGAACCGCATCCAGGCAGGTATCCTTGCGCGACTTCGCAGCAGGAACCACAACATCATGGTGGTGGGTGACGATGCGCAGAGCATCTACAGCTTCCGCTCCGCGACGGTGCGCAACATGCTCGATTTTCCCCGGGAGTACCCCGCCACCACCGTGGTGACCCTGGACCAGAACTACCGCTCGCTTCAGCCGATACTCGACACTACGAACCACGTCATCGCTCAGGCGCATGAGCGGTTCTCAAAGGACCTGTGGGCGACGCGCGGAGAGGGACAGCGGCCGCAGCTCATCACCTGCGGTGATGAGAGCGACGAGGACAACGAGGTAGTCAGGCTGGTGCTCGAACACTACGAGCAGGGCATCCCGCTGCGAAGACAGGCGGTGTTGTTCCGGGCCGCGTCACATTCGGCGTCGCTGGAACTGGCACTGACGAGGAAGAACATACCCTTCCGCAAGTACGGCGGCCTTCGTTTCCTGGAGGCGGGGCATGTGAAAGACATGATCAGCATCCTGCGTATCACCCGGAATCCCCGAGACGAGATATCGTGGTTCCGTGTGCTGCACTTGATTGCCGGCATCGGCCCCGTCACGGCGACGAAGGCGATCAGCCACATCGCCGCGCACGGATTCGAGCCAACCGCCATCGGCGATTTCGCCGCTCCACCCGCGGCCAGGAGTGAGTTGAAGCGTCTCTCCAGTCTGATGGCCGAGATTGGCCGGATGGGACAGGGCAATCCGGCTGCACTCATCGAACAGGTGGCAGGCTACTATGACCACCTGCTGAAGCAGAACTACGAAGACTACGAGCCACGACGGCAGGATGTCGCGCACCTCGCGCAACTCGCAGCCGGATACAGCTCCGTCGAGGCGTTCCTCGACGACCTGATTCTCGACCCTCCCGTTTCGACGGCGGACCTCGCAGGTCCCCCGCTGCAGGACGAGGACTGGCTTGTGCTCTCAACGATTCACTCGGCCAAGGGACTTGAGTGGGACGCGGTGTACCTCATTCACGCGGCTGACGGCTGCCTGCCATCCGACATGTCCACAGGTAGCAGGGAGGAGATAGACGAGGAACTCCGACTGACCTACGTGGCGATGACACGCGCCCGTGATTTTCTGTACGTTCTCTGGCCGCTTCGTTTCTACGGGCGGTCGCCGGGGGTGACCGACAGGCACATCTACGCGCAGCGCTCACGTTTTCTCACTCAAGAGGTGGCAGGAACGATGGACGAGCGGGCAGTGGGACGCGAACCTGAGACCAGCGGGATAGTACTCACTCCGGATGCGCTGGCAGATATCGGCGCCCGAATTCGAGACATCTGGCGGTAGATGCGCAGCGGCGCGGGATGCGGCCGAAGGCCGCTGCCGGGCAGGGAGACAGTGCGCTATAATGGCAAGGCCGTATTGCGCCTCAGCCTAGGGTCACGAAGGCGCAGTCACACGCCATTCCACAGGAGCATCAGCACAATGAAGCACAGAATTTCAACGTGGACCTTTCTCCTGATACTCGTTGTACTGGTCGTAGCCATTCCGGCATGTCGTGAGCAAGAGGACCCGCCATTGCCCGAGGTGGAGGGGGTGGCGGTGGCGCTCGGGCCGGAATCCCTGGAGAATCCAGGCGAAATCGACACCGTCATCGTCTCATGGAGCGCAAGCAGAGATTCCCGCGTCCAGGGCTACGCGATATACCGGGCCGAACAGGGAACAGGCGCCACCACCACCGAGAAGTCTGAGTTCATTCTGCAGGCCATAACCATTGCCACGCAATATGTGGACGATGAGGTGCGCACGAGCCTGAGGTATCCCACCATGCGCTACTTCTACCAGGTCGCGGTCATCGGACCGGAGACAATGCAGGGACCGATGTCCCCCGAGGTCAGCATCGAGTACACAGGAACGAATCAGGCAGCAGGGTAACGCGGCAATCACTCGCGATGGACACCGATTCACTGATCATCAGTTTCACTCCCACGGGAATGCTGCCGACGAGGGCGATGACCCCACACGTGCCAGTCAGCGCGTCCGAGATTGTCGAGGACGTGCACCGGGCAGTCGAGGTCGGCATCAGCATGGTCCACGTACACGCCCGTGACGAGGCCACGGGAGAGCCGACGTGGCGCGCCGACGTGTACGAGCGCATCGTGCTTGGTATCCGCCGCTTCGCACCGGAGCTCGTCATTGCCGTGTCCCTGAGCGGCCGCACGTTCCAGGAGTACGAGAAACGCGCCGAACCACTGTCGCTGGACGGTTGGGCGAAGCCCGACATGGGGAGCCTGACATTGAGTTCGGTCAACTTCAACAGGCAAGCGAGCGTGAATGCGCCGGACATGATTCAGCAGCTTGCCCGCGCGATGCAGGACCGAAACATCCTGCCCGAACTCGAGGCGTTTGACTCCGGCATGATCAACTACGCGAAGTACCTTGAGAGCAAAGGGCTCCTGCAACCGCCACACTACTTCAACCTGCTTCTAGGCAACATCGCCTGTGCGCAAGCGGACCTCCTGCACGCGGGAGTGATGATCCGGGACCTGCCGCCGCAGTCCTACTGGAGCCTCGCCGGCATCGGCGACGCGCAGTTGCCGATGAATGCTGTTGCCATCGCCATGGGCGGAGGGGTGAGGGTGGGCCTGGAAGACCAGATATGGTACGACAGGGGCCGAACCACGCTGGCGCGCAATACAGACCTGCTTAAACGCATACACGCGCTTGCGGAGGCGAACGAGCGTACTCTGATGGCTCCCTCTGAGTTGCGGCAGCGGCTGAACCTGCAAGCCGGCAACGGCGATTACGGACGACGGGTTGCGGCACAGCCGGACATGCAGTAATGGAAACCGACGCCAGCCACTGGCAGCACACATCCGAGCGCTACAGCGGCGGCCGGTACATGGACCCCGCACTGGCGCAACATACGCGCGAGGTGAATCTCGAGCTGATCCACAGGTGGGTACCGAGACTCTCCAATCCCAGGATACTCAAGACCGACGCGTTCGCGGATGCCACCTGTCCCGCGCGAGCGTTTGCGTGGTTTATCCAGGAAGACGCGCAACTCGTGTGTCTGGACATCGCGCCGGGCCTGTGTCTGCAGGGGCGAGACAATGCGCGCGCAGCAGGGCACGGCGAGACCAGCTATACGGCCGGGGATGTCCGGTTCATTCCATTTGAAGACGATACGTTCGACCTCATCGTGTCCGATTCGACACTGGACCATTTCCACACGACGGACGAGATACATGTCGCGCTGAAGGAACTGGCCAGGGTTCTGAAGCCCGGCGGCAGCCTCATCATCGCGCTGGACAACCCTCAGAACTTGACGGACCCTTTGTTCCGGCTCTGGCAGCGTCGAGGCCGGTCGCCCTACTTCATCGGCAAGACGCTGTCGCAAAGGCAGCTGGTGCAATCGCTGGAGAGCCTGGGACTTCAGGTGACGAACACAACCGCCATGCTCCACTACCCGAGGCTGGTCACCAAGAGATTCCTGCGGCTGATGCGGCGGGTCACCCCCGGCCGGAGCGACATGCTTGCCCGAAAGCTGCTCAACGCGCTCAACGCCCTGGAGCGGTGCGGCACGCGGAACCTGACAGGCCTGTTTGTGGCCGCACGCGCGGTCAAACCCCTGTAGCGCCGCCTGCCCCCGGTCACGCCAACAGCCCGCTCATGTGACAGACGAATCGGCACGTCTCTCTGACGGCCCGGCATGCGCCTCAGCCCTTGCCGGACGCTGCCCGCGCCGCCAGCGCCGCGAGCCGGGCCTCGGCCGCGCGACGCATCGATGACGGGATGACGTGGTAGAGCCGGCCGGTACCGGAGGGCTGGGGAGTTGCCACGAGGTGTCCATCGCGGGTCAGCGAACGCAGGGCATCGACGAGCATCTCCAGGTTGGCCTCGATGATTCTGCCCCGTAGTCGTTCAAACGTGTCACCATGCAGCACAGGGACGGACCGTCGTGCAACGATGGGACCTGTGTCGATGCCCTTGTCAATGAAGTGGAGTGTCGCGCCGACCTCTCCTCCCTCCAGTACTGCCCAGAAGGCTGAACTCAGGCCGCGATACTCCGGCAATAGACCGGGGTGCATATTGAGCGTTCCGAAACGCGGCACACCGAGAACATGTTCTCGCAGCGGTCCGGCGCCGCCGATAATCGCGACATCGGGGCCGAGGCGACGAAGTGCGTCGCGGCACTCCGAGCTATTCAGATCGTCCACCACGACGAGTTCGCCGGCATGTTGTCGATAGAAAGCGTCACCCCTCCACCGCTCGTCTCTCGACATGCCCACCAGGGCCGCGACCCAGCGAAAGCCAAGGCATGCAGTGCGGCGCCATCCAACGACACGCCGTACGCGATGCAGTTTCTTGAGAGTCCTGCGCCGCTCGAGCACCACGGCGCGGACATCAATATCGGACGCGGCCAGGTGTTCGAGCAAGAGGGATGCCATTTCACAGGGATAGGTGAGCACCACCAGACCAAGGTCTGCACTCCCCTCTGCGCGGCTGCCTAGAGCCCTGGCTGAGTGACACCCGGCTTCCATTGTCATGCCCGCAGCCTCACACCCATCTTCCGGAGTTCGCGCCTGGTCGCGCGTTGCCGGCGCAGGTACGCGAGAACTTCACGTGGGGGATGACGATGGGAGATGAAGCGCGCGATGCGCATCAACGCCCGTGTCACAGAGAGAGGTATGCCTCCCCGCTGTCTCGAACCTACAGCGAGCAGCTCCACATACACCCTGTAGTGAGAGGTCCAGTAGAACTTGTACGGCTCGGCCCCTCGAAGGAAATCGGCCTCGCGGAGCCCCCGGGCTATCCACGTGCGAAACATGTGCAAGTCATGAAGATGCCCGACGTCGTACGCGGCAAACGAGGTGTCTCTGCCCGACCTCATCATGTAGGACACGCCGTCGAGCACGAGCACCAGGTGCGCCGAGGCGGTTCTTCCATCGATCTCCATCTCAGACAGGTCCAGCCACCCCATGCGGTCGCATTGGCGGGCGATGTCCACATGAAACGCTCGATTTCGCTCATCATGGAACAGACCCCTGATGCCCAGTTCCTCCCAACGAGCGTCATGAACGTCGAAGAGACGCCGCATGGCGTCGTCAATCTCATCTCCGTGCCACTGGTGGATGCGCACCTCTCTGCGTGATAGGTCCAGCCTCTTCTGGGAACGGGCCATGACCTTCCTTCTCCCCCTGCCAAGCGAACGCTCGAAGTCTTCCCACAGGGCCGGGAGAGGCGAATAGGGCGCGAAATTGCAGAGCCTGACACGCATGGAGATTCGTGGACGGATTCCGTCCAAAGCGCTCACCAACAACTTGAGAAACGGGTGATGTGAAGGAACGAGCGAAAGCCGCAAAGCGCGACCAGCCGAGAGAACCTCGCGCGCAAGGTAGTCAGCAACAGCAACAGAAACTGCAGCGCCTGCCCCTGGCGCCACAAGGGCGATAAGATTGCGACTCTCTCCGCCAACAGTCTCGAGCGCTTCAAGCGTGAACGGCCAGAGGCGATACCTCACCAATGTGAGCGGCATGATGCCGAGGATAGACTCATCATCTTCAACCAGTATGATGAAGAGGCGGCCATCTTGCCCGAAGTGACCGGCCCAGGTGCGAACCCATTCGAACGAGAGATACGGAGTGCGCGCGCTCTCACATCGAGCCCAGAGTCCATGCCACGCATCGGCCACCGCATCCAGTTCGGAAAACGTCGTCAGCACGCGTACGCGGCAGGAATGGGTCTCGACCGAATCACCCGCGGGGTTCATCCTCGCCCACCCGGACGGTCGGGCGGCATTCCGCGACAGGGGCCGCCGGGCAATACCTCAACTCTCCAGTAGCTTCGCCCAAGGATCCGCCGGTACCGCCCAATCCCGTAGATGGTGGGATCGAACTTCGCGTGTGCCTTATGAGAGGAGACATTGCCAACTTCGACCGAGTTGCGCGAGCTGGTGAACCCTTTCGCCCTCAGGTACTCGAAGCGCTCGAAGTAGCCATACGGCATCAGCCCCTTGCCGCGGAACGTTGGCTTGGTGTAGGTGCCGCCGGTGCAGGCCTGCCCCGCATCAAATGCCACGTCGAACGGTGTCCTGTCCACGGCCGTTCTGCCCCTGGCATCCACTGCAAGCCACCCCACGTGGACCAACTCGGTTCCAGAGTAGACACAGAAGGCCACCGCGCCGGTCTCAAGGCTGCGACGAGCGAACACGAAGGCATCCCGGAAATCCTCGAAACCTTCTGCCGCGACACGCTCCGCATCCTCATTGGAGTGCAGGATACGGAGTTCCCAGGAATCCAGTCGCGGCAGGAACCTGCTCCTGTCACGCGGAACAAGTGAATGCTCGTACAGGTACACCTTTCGAGAAAGAACGATGCGGCTGCCCAGATAAGCGGCAAATGACCACGTATGCCTGAGCAGCGACATGAGCCCCTCGGTTCTCAGTAGACTGACAGCGCGTTTCACAAGCGCATTGAATTCCCTGAATCCAAACACTGTTCACCTCTGCCTCAATCTGTAGATGGCTATGTCCGGAGAACCGGAATCTCCTTTCACCGTACTGGCCTGTGTGCCGCAGTCAGTGACGGACAGGGGCCGGACATGGGACTTTCACTCCATTTCTTGAAACCCAGTATCCGTATCGCCCGCGCGCGTGCGCACACCCTGGCCTCATAGAACGCCTGTCCACGCTGGGAAGCAAGGTTGCCGACGGAGATGGAATTGCAGCAGACCGTGCATCCCTTCCGGCGCAGCAGGGCCAGTTCTCGTCCGAAGACGTACCGATACAATCCCAGGCCACGGAATCCCGGCGCCGTCCACGCACCTCCCGTTGCCCCCTCTCCCTGGTCAAATGCCACATGATACGGCAATGGGTCGAAGGTGCGCTTGGCGTCCGCAGAGATCGCCACCCAGCCGATGTAGGCGAACCGTCTGTCCACGAATGCACATACGGCGCACGCGCCCGCTGCCAACCCGCGCTCCACGGAGCGCAGCCGGGCACGAGGGTCCTCGTATCCGTCTGCCACGAGCCGTGCGACGTCGTCAAGGGATTCGACTGTACGGACCTCCAGAAGATCAACCGCAGGCCGGAACCGGTTCTCATCGACGCAGGGAATGGGATACCGGTAGATGTAGTAGCTGCCCGTGTGCGCGATCCGTTTCACAAACGTATGAAAGTATCGCAATACGCCTTTGGTCAGCCCCCACAGGCCTTCGTTTCTCAGCAATGCGGCTGCGCTCGAGCGCAGCCCGAACGAGGGTGTGCTTGTACGTTCGCTCACCGGCACGGATATTCCCGCCAGCGTGTCCACTTGAAGAAGCGCACGAGGCTCGCCCCAAAGCATGTCCTTGGGTTCCACCACCCCTGACCCTTCAGGGATGCCACGTTATCGACCCTCACTGCGTCACGACACAAAGACCACCCGTGTTCATGCAGGTACCTCAGTCTGACACCGCAGACATACGTGTAGAGGCCGCGACCGCGGAACCGGCGCGAGGTGTACGAGCCTCCCCAGCACGCCTCACCGTGCTCGAAGTCGACTCGGTACGGGAACCCATCGCAGCACCCGCGCGCCGCGTCGGTCAGTGCCACCCACGCGACGTGCGCCAACTCCCTCTCGACATACGCGCAGAAGGCGACCCCTCCACACCGCAGCCAACCTCGCCGAAGTGTGGGGTGAGACACCGGCACTTCGAAGCCGCGCGCCGCCACAGCGTGCAAGTCCTCTTCGCACTCCACCACGAATACCTCAAGTCCGTCGATACCCGGCGCGCACAGTGCGCCGTAGCCGGTATCGGTGTCGAACTGGTAGATGACGTAGCGTTCCACGCAGGCCACGGAGCGACGCACCTCATTCACGTGTCCTGCCGCACCCGTCACGAGGCCCCGGATACCCTCCTTCCTCAGCAGGTGCGCCGCCCTCGCTCTCAGATAGTTCATGAACCGGCCTGCTCCGGAGGTCGTGGACCGGCTCGCGGGAGCCGCAGGGCTTCAACACTAGTGAACAACTCGCGACAGCGCATCATAGACGTCCACATGTCGTGGTGTAGGAACGCCACGTTCCCTGCCCTTGCGGACCACGTAGCCGAGCATCGTGTCCCGCTCGGTGCGGGCCCCCTTCTCCACGTCGAGCTGCATGGACGTCTTCGTGTCAGGCGGAAAAGCCCCAGCGCGTTCGATGGCCTGCTCAACGATTCCGGCGGGTAAGCCGACGTTGAGATTCGCAGCCAGCGCCTCTACCTCGCCCATCAATCCTCTGAGCAGGTCCTTCAGTTCCGGCGTGCCCAACAGCGTGCCCATGTTGACGCCGTGGAGGCTGGTTACTGCGGAGCTTGCGTCGATGAAGATGAACTTCGCCCACACATCGCGCACGATGTGGTCGCTCAACGCTGCGTCGATGCCTGCCGCCTTCAGCATGTCCTCAATCGGCCGATAGGGCTCATTGTTCCCGTCCAGACTGCCAAAGAAGAGTTTGCGGGTGCCGCCAGTCTGCTGCACTATGCCCGGCCCCTCGATATGAGTCGAGATATAGACGCCGCCATTGAGGATTCGTCCAACCCCAAGTTCCCGCTTCAGTACCTCGTCGTTGTCCACGCCGTTGCCCAGCGGAATCACTACGGTGGAGGGACCCACAGCAGGACGCATAGCACGGGCGACGTCAGCGAGGCTGTACCCCTTGACCGCGAAGATGGCAACGTCGACAACGCCCAGGTCTGCGGCTGAGTCAGTGGCTAGCGCCGGTCGGGCCACCAGTTCTCCGTCCCGTGCGAGGAGCTTGAGACCATGGCGCCCGACGGCATCGAGGTGAGCACCGCGGCACACGAACGCAACCTCGTGCTCGCTTCCCGCAGGGAACCGGTGAGCCAGCCTGCCGCCGTAGTAGCCACCAACACCGCCGATGCCGACGACTGCAACTCTCATAGGGAACACACCTCCTGGTGCCGAAGTCGCGTTAGTATAGCATCGGTCACCGGGCGTCCTGACGGGAATACGAGCGGGGGGCGCCTCATGGCGCCCCCCGTTTCTGTGCGAAGCCGACAGCAGTCACTCTACTCGTAGGAGTTGTACTCAACAATCAGCTTTGGCAGTGCCGACGTGCTCCATCGCACAAGATCATTGTTGCCGTCGTTGTCCGTTGCTTTGTCGTTGAACTGCAATCGTATCTGGAATCTGTCCTGGCCCACTCTATCCTGAAGAGCGTCGTTGAATCCGGTCGTGAGGCCGCCGCCAGGGGTGTCCACCTGGTCCTGGCTGCACCAGCGGCCCAAGGCGCCAAGCGGAGAGCCGGTGAAGTAGTCGCCCCCATCCAGCGTGCCGTAGTTGTGCGCGTAGGCACGAAGACATCCAAGGTCATTGAAGGGCTGTCCATACGTGCTCTGGCGATCCGAGAGGTCCACGAACACGCTGGTGATAACCGCATCGTCGGGGATACCGGAGATATCGAAGCTCACGAATCCTTGAATGCCGATGTTGTTGGTGTCATCGCCCACGTAGATGTGGTTCGCCCAGGGAGCGCCGGTGCTGCGAACGTAGCCGCTTTCACTCAATACAGGTTCGATAGTTATGCTGTAGTTCGTGGGCATCAGCAGGTAGGTCTCGATGTCAACTTTGGCGGTCAGTGTCTTATCGCCGTCAGTGGCGGTCAGCGTGAACGTGTGAACCTGCTCGCCCGTCAACGTGACATTGAGAAATCCCTCTTTGGCAACAACGCCGAAGATGGGCAGTATCTTCACCTCAGTCGCACCCGTGGTCTTCCACGTCAGCTTGGAGACGCCGCCGGAGACGACTTCCTCGGGGTCCGCGTTGAAGAATACGATATCGAGCACCGGAGCCTGTACCGTCACCGTCAACTGCGCGGTCGCAGTCGAGCCTCCTCCAGTGGCGGTGAGCTTGTAGGTCGTGGTGGCTGCCGGAGTGACAGTCACCGAGGCGACTGGCGATACGGTGCCGATTCCCTGGTCAATGGACACTGTTGTCGCATTTGAGACATTCCAGGCGAGGGTGACGCTATCGCCCGCCGGGATAGTCAGGAGCGACGCTGTGAAGGAATTGACCTTCGCCGGCGTGGTCACCGCGGGCAACACCTTCACGTTACCACGGACCTCGGCCGACCAGGTATCGTTGTTGTCCTGGACCATGAAGTAGATGGCGTGGTCGCCAACCGAGAGCGACGTTGTCACGAATTCGGCACTCGCGCCAATCTGTCCATCCCGTTCGGAACGCCAGCGGTAGGCAACCACCTGGCCATCGACGTCCGTGCCGTGGCCGGAGAGCCTGACCTCCTGGCCTTGATTCACTTCGGTCGGAGTGATGGCGTTTATGTAGGCCTTCGGGGGCTGATTGGACTGTGGCAGGATGTACTCACATCCCGGCACAAGCGCCAGAACACCAAGCAGTAGAGCACCAAGTACAAGCATTACCCTCTTCATTTCCTAACCCTCCCACACCAGACACTTGCAAACTCATTATAGCGCACATGTCTGTGTACCATCGAAACGCATACCGCTGGTCGCCGGTTTATGCCTGCCTCAAGTGAATCGCGCGGGCGATGCGCAGATTTGCAGCGCAGAGCCGGGTAGGCTAGCATCGCCTCGCCACGGTATCCCCCACAGGGAGGATTCACGCATGGACAGCCGAATCTTCTCAGCGTCGCCCTGCGGTCAAGTAGTGCGCACCCGCACGGGCTACGATACGTTCGTGCCCAACGCGCTTCCGCCGGCCATCTGCTGGAGTGACGGAGTTGTCGCCGCAGTAGAGAGGACAAGCCTCGTGCTGGGCCGGCTGGCCGGCTCTCTCGAGGGCGAGTCGCGCATCCATGTGCTGCTGCTACTCGTCCGTGACGCCGTCGGCGCCGTACGCTCAGAGGGCAGGACCATCTCGACGACCGCGTTCTTCGAAGCATTGGCAAACGGCGCGACCGACAGCGCCACCATGGAGCTGGTCCGCAACTACGTGGCCACGTTCGAGTACGCACGACGCCGGATTGACGAATTGCCTCTGAGCCTCAGGCTTCTGAGGGAACTGCATTTCGCGCTTCTTGAAGGAGTTGCAGACCCGCGCAGCACGCCGGGCGAGTTCCGCAGGACGCAGAACTGGCTTGGTCAACCCGGCTGCTCACTGGCCACGGCGACGTTCGTGCCACCCCCGGCGGCCGAGATGCGCGAACTGCTGCACAACTGGGAGTGCTTCCTTCACGAGAGCGGCGGACTCCCGGCTCTTGTCCGGCTGGCGCTCGCCCACTGCCAGTATCTCATCCTGCACCCGTTCCTCGACATGAACGTCCTCACTGGGGCTGTGCTTGCGCCGCTGATACTGCAGCACATGGGAGTCATGGACAGGCCACTTCCGGTGTTCGGCCGCTGGCTCGAACGTCACGCCGGGTCGCTGCTATCGCGGATGCTCGACGTATGTGCCCACGGAACCTGGGAGGAGTGGCTCACCTGGTACCTGCACGGCGTCGCCGACGCCGCCCGGGAGACACTTGACTGCATTGTACGCCTGCGTACGCTTCGCGCTGAACAGGCTGCACGAGTGGAGATGCTGCAGGGGCGTGACTCTGCGCGACGCGTTCTGGACCTGCTGCACGGGCAACCGTCGGTGACCCCCGAATGGGTATCAGAACACGGCAACCTCACGCCGGCCGAGTCGATTGAGGCTCTCAATCAGTTCGAGTCGGCGGGGATAGTGGCGCATTCGGTCTCCGCACGAGGCGACATCTACATCGCGACCGACATCATCGCGGCTCTCGAAACGCCATTTCGTGGAGGCAGTGACTACGCCTTGCCCTTCTGACGTTGTCGCTCCAGCGCGACACAGTACACGCCTTCTCCGGCTCGCACCGGGCCAAAGCACAGGTTGCACGAGATGCAGGTCGACTTGCGAGTGTCACCTTCGTGCCATCGCTTCACGAGGTTCGGCTCCCGGATGAGCGGGCGGCTGAGAGACACGTAGTCAGCAAGTCCCGACGTCACTACGTGCTCGGCAACTCTAAGGGTTCGTACACCGCCGACGAGGATGAGCGGGGTCTTGACCTCGCGCCTGTAGCGCTCCGCTGCTTCCTTGAAGTAGATCTCCTGCTCCCTGGGAACTGTGCCTTCGGGCCGCGAGCAGAAGAACTTGGGATCGCTGAAATGCGTCCCGCCGCTGACCTCAATAGCGTCGATACCTGCCTCCTCAAGCATGCGGCAGTACGGAACGAATTCGTCCAGGCGGAAGCCGTTGTCCAGGTAGTCGTCCGAATTGGTCTTAATTAGAACAGGGTAGCTGCGGCCAACCGCCGCACGCACCGCGCGAAGCACCTCCAGAGGAAACCGCGCGCGGTTCTCCAGGGAGCCACCGTACTCATCCGTGCGCCTGTTGAAATGGGGAGACAGAAACTGGGAGAGCAAGTAGGAGTGCGCGCCATGCAACTGCACCCCATCACAGCCGGCCTGCCTGGCGCGAACCGCCGCGGCGGCGAAGTCCGCTACCGTCTGAGCGATGTCGTCCTTCGTCATCGCCCGGCACGGCACGTCGGTCAGCTTCATGTCTGAAGGGCCAAGGGCATAGCCGCTGTCCGAAGGCACGTACACGTTTCCACCCGCGTGAGCCAGCTGCAGTACGAGGCGAGCCCCGTGACGATGCACCACCTCCGCCATGCGGGCGAGTCCAGGCAAGGTGACATCGGAGTGCACGCCTGCCTGTCCAGGCCGAGACTTGCCCTGGTCGCTGATGTACACGTAGCCCGGAATCAACAGACCGATTTCTCCCTCTGCAACCTGTTCCTGCCACCGGATGAGCCGCTCATTGGCGCAGCCGTCATCGAGGTTGGCCATACCCTCGTTGGTGGCCGAGTGGACGAATCGATTCCTTAGCACCATTCCATTCAGAACCGTGGTTTCGAACAAATCCGGCATCGTGTTCCTCCTGAGCACACTACTATAGCCAATCGCTCTCGCCACTGCCAGCCATCCGCAACCTGCGGTTGTGCGGGGGCAGGAACGACACGTTCTTGTGACAGTCGTGGAATATCGGCTAGAATGCGGTTGCAGTCGTCGTCCCTGACTCGTTGCCAAGGATAACATGGGCATCGCCCGTACTAAGACATCCCCAGGAGACCTTGCCGGCATGGCCTTCGCCATGGCGTTGTTCTCGCTCATCATAGTGACGCCGACCGAGAATGTGGAGGCGACGCCGGCGACGCCGGTAATCGACCTGGTGGTCGCCTCGCGCGGCACGGTGTTCACCTCGGAGTCGTCAGAGGTCTTCTGTGTCGCCCATCACGACGACGGTATGCCGCTGACCTATATCTGGTCTTCCGCAGCCGGAATGCTGATACCATCAGTAGACTCAGCGGTCTGGTTCGCCCCGGAGGAACCCGGGACCTACGCGATTGCTGTCGAGGTTCGTGACGACGCGGGCGCTTCCTCGAACAACAGCGTCATCATAACTGTGGTGCAGAACGAGCCTCCACTCGTGATGTCGGTGATTGCTGAACCGGCGCTGTTGTCGCCGGGCGAATCGGCCACATTGTTCTGTGAGGCGAAGGACGTCGAGGGGCACGCCATCGAGTACGAATGGGTAGCCCCACCGGGCATCATCAGCGGGACGGGACCGAGAGTGACCTGGACAGCTCCCGCGCGACCGGGTCAGCACTATGTTCCGGTGAGAGTGACCGACGAGATGGGGGCGAGTCGCACGAGAAACGTCATGATTTCAGTCCGCTGTCCCGAGCCGCCCGTCATCGAGGAGTTGCTGGTGTGGCCCGTTCTCCCTGACTATAGCAAGCTCGACGTACATGGAGACTACAGGTTGCTGCGCGGCAGCCTGACGCAGTGTGAACTGGAGTGCGTCGCGCTTGTATCATACGGCGACTTGACCTACGAATGGTCCTGCACCGAGGGCACGATTGAAGGCGAGGGGGCCATCGTGCTCTTCACCCCTCCGGACGCGACGACCGGGGTGTACGTCACCGCGAAGGTCATCGACTCCTGCGGCAAGTCAGCCGTGAAAGAACTGTTCTTCCGAATCTATCAGGGGGGTGAGTACCCCACGGCTGTTGAATCACTGCCCGGTTGCATGCGGTGCCTCTATGGCTACTGAGAGCCGGGGTTGACGGCAGGATACCGTTGCGGTAGCGTGGTAGTGCGTCAGAATTGCACACAGTACAGGAGGAGGTGACCGGATGTTTGGCAAGATTCTGGTCTGTCTTGACGGCTCAAGCCTCTCGGAACAGATAGTGCCCTATGCCACCGAGGTTTCACGGCGTTTCGGCTCCCGGGTGGTGCTGCTCCAGGTCCTGCAGATTCCCTCATCGCTGGCCGCCGCCTCGGCACAGGGTGCGGAGAACGTGATTGAAGAGGAACTGCGGCGCCTGTCCTACGAAGCACATCAGTACCTCGAAGGGATCGCGGCACAGATGAAGGACAAAGGCGTGCCGGCGGAGGTGTCGGTTATCGAAGGGACGCCAGGCGATGCCATTGTGGAATACGCGAGCCAGAGTGGGATTGAACTCATCGTCGTGGCGACCCATGGGCGAAAGAACATCGGCCGGCTCGTGTTCGGCAGTGTGGCCGACCACGTTATGAGGCATTCATTCATACCCGTCTTGTCCGTGAAGCCTGAGGAAGTCAAGGAGTAGCCCTCCACTTGCACCGTGCAGGTGACTGGGATTGGGTTAGAGGAGTGGAATGGAAGAAGAGAAGCAGGCAGGTGAACAGAAATCTGGTGAGCCCAAGCCCGGCGAGAGCCTGCGGCAGATGTTCATCGCGTTGGGCGATGCCTTCAGCGAAGTGTTCAACGACCCCGAATTGAAGGCGAAAGCAAAGGAATTGGGAGACGCTGCGAGCCAGTCGGCATCGCGGCTCGGAAGCCGCTTCAAGGACGATGATGTCAAGCAGCGATTCCGGCAGGCAGGCGATGCCGCTGAGACGTTCGGCAAGAGTGTCGCCGAGTATTTCAAGTCCGATCGAAAGGCGTAGACAACCTTCGGTGCCACGCCGTATGGCAGTGGCTGCATCGCGAGAGGGCGCGCAGGGCGCGCCCTCTCCCCGTTTCGGGCGCCGCCACGGTATAATGTGTGCCGCCCGCAGTTGCACGCCGCACGTGTCTCTGCCGGACAATGCATCGCGGAGGAGTTATGTTCAACACATTTCCATTCAGGACCGCCAAGAAGATACTGTTCGGCACGGGCACGATCGAGCAGGTAGGAACCGAACTGCGAGCCGCGGGAGCGACCAACGCGGTCATCGTCACAGACAAGACGATAGCGGCAGCGGGCTGGGCCGAGAAGGTGCAGAGCGCGCTGGGTTCGGCGGGCGTACTGTCGGTTGTCTGGGATGGCGCCGAGTCGGAGCCATCAGTCGAAGTCGGCGAGAGAGCCATCGATTTCACCCGGGCCGGGGGATTTGATGCCGTGGTCGGCCTGGGAGGCGGCAGCGCCATGGACATCGCCAAAGGAGCGGCCGTCAGCCTCACGAACGAGGGCCACATCATGCGGTGGATCAAGGAGGGCTTCAAGCGGCCGCTCGCCCCTCTCGCCCTGTGCCCCACCACCGCCGGCACCGGCAGCGAGGTGTCGGATACCGCGGTGTTTGCGACTCCTGAGCTGAAGGTGGGGCTGGTGAGCTCGATGCTGTATCCGGATGTGGCCATCGTCGACCCCGGTCTGACGGTATCGATGCCCGGTCCTGTAACGGCAAACACCGGCATCGACGCGCTATGTCACGCCATCGAGGGCTTCCAATCGGTACAGGCGAACCCGCTGACAGACGCAATCGCTCTCGAGTCCATGCGCCTGGTCAACAAGTACCTGAGGCGCGCCTACTGCAAAGGCAGTGACATGGAGGCGCGTGAGGGAATGGCGCTGGCATCGCTGCTCGCCGGCATCGTGATGGGCAATGCCGACACCACCATCGGTCACGCGTGCGGATACGCCTATGTGTATCCTGCTACGAAGCTGCACCTGCCTCACGGCTTCGCTATCGCCATCACACTCCCGCACGTGATGGAGTACAACGCTCTAGCGCAGTTCGAGAAACACGCCATGATTGCCGACGTGCTCGGCGAGGATGTCGAAGGCATACCGTTGCGTGAAGCCGCGTATCTGGCCCCGGTCGCGTTCAAGACTCTGCTGCAGGACCTCGGTCTGCCCACGTCACTCCAGGAGGTGGGCGTCGACAAGGGCATGATTCCGATGATTGCCAACAACGTGCTCAAGAGTCCGAACCACTGCAGACGCAATCCGCGCGAGGTGACCGAGAAGGGGATGATAGAGCTATTCACCCACGCGTACGAGGGCATGCTGGCCTGCGAGATGTAGACGGTTCAACTGCTGAGAGGGTCGCGTTCAGGGTCTATTCTCCCTGGCCGCGACCCTCTTTCCTGGCCTCCGCGCGCAGTTCTGTGTACTTGCGATAGTTGCCCCTTACCAGGTGAGCGGGGTACTTCGCCCGGTTCTTCTCCATCTTGCGGCCAACCGTCTCAGCCACGTCGAATCCTGCCACCGAGGAGAGGTTCAGACACAGGATGATGATGTCGGCAAGCTCCTCGCCCACACGCCGCCGCTTGTCCGGATCCTGCAGGAGCGCAGGAATCTCGTGCTCCCTGACCCACTCGAACAGCTCCAACAGCTCACCAGCCTCTACATTGATGGCGAGAGCAACGTCCTTCGCATTGTGGTACTTGCCCCAGTCACGCTCATCGACGAACTCCTGGACAAGTCGCTTGAGGTCGCCGGTGGTCGTCGTGTTGTCCGACAGTGGTACTGCATCTGGCATGTGGAAGCCTCCTTCCTGAGTATCGGGACACATATGCCGCTCAGACTGCGGGCTGGCTCAGGCTAGAACGAATCGAAAGCGCTGTCAATGGCCGCGCGGCGGGGTCCGTCCACGGCGGCCATGTCGCGACGGCACGGGCCGTTCGCCTCCCGGCCTGAGTGGAGAGATGGCGTCCGCGGTCACATTCAGCGTGCCGTCTCTCTTCTGCAGCGTGCCCTCCACCACCAGTACAGGATTGAAGATGCACACCTGCCGGTATCGCTCATACACATCCGGCCGGATAACCACGTTTATCATGCCTTCCTCATCCTCCATGGTGATGAAGGCAAAGCCCTTCGCGGTTGGGGGGCGCTGCTTCATTATCACATAGCCTGCTACCCTCACCGCGTCGCCGTCGCGCCGACCCTCAAGCTCCGAACTACGCACCAGCGCCTGTCCTTGCAACTCCTGTCTGAGAACCTGCATCGGGTGATAGGTTGTAGACATCTCCTGTACCGAGTAGTCGCACCTCATTTCTTCCAGCGGGCTCATCTCCGCAAGCGTCACCGTGCTGCCGGGGGCATCCAGCGAGAGCTCTCCCGGGCTGCGTTTTGCCGCAATGCCCAGTCGCCACAACAGCTCCCTGCGCGCACTGCCGCAGAAGTCGAAAGCTCCCGCGAGCACAAGATTCTCCACCGCGCCGTCCGTGAGGCCGGTACGAAGGCAGAAATCCTCGAGTGACCGGTACTCACCCCGCTTCCGCTCATCAAGTATCCGTTCAAGCGTCCGCCCTCCCATTTCCTTGACGTACTGGAGTCCCAACCGGATACCTCCCACCTCGATGCGGCAAGCCGCATCGCTGCGGTTCACATCGACCGGCAGCACCGCGACTCCGTGCCGCTGCGCATCGTGTACCACCACCTCCGGGCGATAGAACCCCATCGGTTGGTGATTGAGCAGGGCGCAGTAGAACTCAACGGGGTAGTAGCGCTTGAGCCAGGCGGACTGATAGCAGATGAGGGCAAATCCAGCGGCATGGCTCTTGCAGAAACCATACTGGGCGAAGCCCTGCAGCGAGGCGAATACGCGGTCCGCGCTGGCGGCATCAACGCCTCGCGCAAGAGCACCATGCATGAAGCGGTCACGCAGTCGTTCGATAGCCTCGACCGAGCGCTTTCGACTCATCGCCCGGCGCAGCTCATCCGCCTCGCCCGGACTGAAGCCGGCAACTGCGACAGCGGACTGGATGACCTGCTCCTGGAAGAGGATGACGCCGAGAGTCTCCTCGAGTATCGGCGCCAGCGCCGGGTGGAGGTACGTCACTCTCTCACGCCCGTTTCGCCTTCTTATGTACGGATGCACCATGTTGCCCTGAATGGGGCCGGGACGCACGATGGAGACTTCCACGGTGAGATCGTCGATGGAGCGCGGCCGCGTGCGCGGCAGCGTCTGCATCTGGGCACGGCTCTCAATCTGGAAGACGCCGATGGTGTCGCAGTTGCATATCATGTCGTACACGGAAGCGTCGTCCTGCGGCAGCGCATCGAGGTCCAGCACCACGCCATGCCCCTGCTCCACGAGCACGCGGGCCTCGTCCAGGAGAGAGAGCATCCTGAGTCCGAGGAGGTCTATCTTGATCAGCCCGGCATCGGCAACGCTATCCTTATCCCACTGGCAGACAACCCGCCCGGCCATGGCAGCCCGCTCGAGCGGCACAATCTCGTCCAGGGGACAGGAGGAGATGAGAACGCCGCCGTTGTGGATGGAGAGATGCCGCGGCAGGTCCTCGAGCTGCCTGCAGATAGCGAGATACTCCTGGAACGTCACCCGGCTGAAGTACGGGGCGAACTCCTCGATGCCGGCAAGTTCCTTGCCCACGTCACGCGGGCCGTAGCCGTACCAGGAAACCGACCTCGCCAGCCGGTCGGTCACCTGCACCGGCATCCCGAGGACCTTGCCCACCTCACGGAGCGCATTGCGCGCCTGGAACGTTATGTAAGTACACACCATGGCGGTGTGCTCCCTGCCGTATTTTCCGTACACGTACTGGATGAGTTCCTCCCGGTGTGCGGTGGACACATCGATATCGATATCGGGGATGGAGGACATCTCCTCATTCAGAAAACGCCCCAGGAAGAGCCGGTTCCTGATGGGGTCGACCTTCGTGATGCCCAGCACGTAGGCAACGATGGAGTTCGCCGCGGAGCCTCGACCCTGGGCCGGGATGCCATGCTGTTTCGCGTGCTCCATGATGTCCCAGACGATGAGGAAGTAACCGGACAGACCGAGCCTGTCGATCAGGTCGAGTTCATACGCCACCCTCGACTCCACCTCTCCCGTCACCTCGCTATACCTCTCGCGCACCTTTCCGCGGCACACCCGTTCCAGATAGCCTTTCGCGGACTCTCCTTCAGGCAGCTGGAACTCCGGGAAGCGGTAGCTGGAGAACTCAAGAGCGACATTGCAGCGCCCGGCCAGCTCAGCGGTCGCGTACACCGCGTCGGGATACTCGTGAAACAGCACCAGCATATCGTCGTGCGACTTCAGGTAGAACTCGGCGTTCAGCTTCAACTCTGTGCACTCATCGAGCGTGCTGCGATGCCGGATGCAGGTCAGTACGTCGTGCAGCCGGTGCTCTTCTTTCCTCGCGTAGTGCACGTTGTTGGTGGCCACATAGCCCACGCCGCACTCCCGGGCCAGCGACACGAGTTCCGCACAGCGTGAGGCATCATCCGGGTACATGGAGTGCTGCAACTCGACGAAGAAACGATCCCTGCCGAAGATATCGACATAGCGACCGGCGGCGGCAAGGGCGCGTTCGTGCTGCCCGGCGCGCACGAGCCGCGACAGCTCTCCCTCCCCACAACCTGAGAGACACAGCAGGCCGCCGCAGCGGGCCGCCAGCATGTCCCACATCAGCACCGGATTCGACTTCTCCCCGGCAAGCTGTGCCGCCGTGATGATGCGGCACAGGTTCGTATAGCCGGTCGCATCCATTGCCAGGAGCGTAACGTGGCAGCCACCCTCGAGCGTGAGTTCCGCGCCGATAAGCGGCCGGACGCCCTCCCGCTCACACGCGCGGGCGAACCGCACGGCGCCGTACAGTCCATCATGGTCCGTGAGCGCAAGCGCCGGCATGTTCAGTTCGGCGGCACGCCTTGCCAGGTCCTCCGGCAAGGATGCCCCATCGAGCAGCGAGAACGCCGAATGGCAGTGCAGTTCTACGTATGTCTCCATGTCTCACGTCCCGCGATGCGTGGCCGGCGCCTAGTCGTACACGCGCTGAAGTTGCCAGCAGCCCGAAGTGCTTTCTCTGAATACCTCACAGACAACGCCGCCCTGGAGCCTCACACGGAAGTAGTCCCGTTCCACCGGACGCTTCCACCACTCCTGGTGTATCCGCCAGCGGGACAGGATATCCTCGACCCTTCTCCACGTTCCTTCGTGGAGGATGGCGAGCGGCTCCTGGTTCTCCGACTCGGTGACCTGCAGCCCGGAAGGCTGCCATGCGAGCTTGTTCATCTTTTCTCCGGGTCGCACGGCACGAAGGAGAAGCGCTCCTCGGGCAGCCTGCCGCCACGGCGCGCGACCACCTTCTTCACCACATCCCGCCCATAACGCTGCTGCAGCACGCCAACAGCCTCATTGAACTGCGCAGTCGCCCGGCGGGGGCCATCGAGAAAAGAGGACTGCGTTCCCGGGGCGGAACAGAGGTCGGAGGCCGTCAGCCGCAACTCCTCCACGGAGATCGCTCCCGCCAGCCGCTCGATACAGGGCATGAGGCGGCGCCATAAAACCTCCGGAGACGAAGACGGCTCCTTGAGATGCAGGTCCTCCTGCTTCATCTCGCCGTTCTCCAGGATGAACGTCAGCGCAAGGCAACCACAGCACTGCCATTGAGCCTGCAATCCGCGGCACAGTGCTTCCAGAAGGCCGCGGGTTGCCTCCAGCAACTCACCACCATGCCCGACCGGCGCATCGAAGCACCTCGTGCGCACTATCTCTCTCACACCCTTCCACTGCTCCACATCCCTGTTGTCCTCACCACGGACAATCTCGAGAAGCGCCTGTCCCTCCTTTCCGAACTGCGCTTCGAGTGCGCCGGCCGGCAGATGCAGGAGTTCACCCGCACGTGCGATGCCGAAGAGCTGAAGTTTGCGCACCACAGCGGCGGAGAGAGACAGCCGCCCAACCGGCAGGTCACGGAGAAATGCCCGCTCCTCACCATCCTCGAGTGCCAGCACATGCGAGAGCTCCGCATCCTCAGACGCGCTCCGGGCAGCGAAACGGGACGAGGCGATGCCACATGATGACTGGAAGCCGGGCTGCCGCTCGATAGCTGTCATGACATCCACAACGAACCGCCTACCGTCGCGCTCATACCGCAGGCCAAGCATGATATGCGCCGGCGGCTCCGGCTCCACGAGCGGGCAGAGTTGCGCCACCTCTAAGAGCACAGATGAAAAGACTTCCCGGTACTTCTCTTCCCTGTACGGAAGGAACGTGCCGGCGGGGCAGAGCTGGTACGCCTGCCGCAGCAG
>Ga0351900_1055_pt1 | contig 34187 bp, 32 predicted proteins | sample BONcelHT113001D3_FD_205827 | JGI IMG/M metagenome (GOLD analysis project Ga0351900, IMG submission 205827) | Enriched cells from coal bed in the Powder River Basin, Montana, United States - BONCAT cells T11 rep1 HSBNCT.T11.300.1.D3 ...
CAGGCCCAATCTTCTTGCTGTTCTCCTTATAAACAGCGGATTAAAAAAAGCGCTTTCAAGGGCAACATCCTTTGTATCAGAAGCAATCTCGGAGTTTTCGCCGCCCATTATACCAGCAACTGCAACAGGTCCCTCACCGTCACATATTAGTATATCGCCTGTTTCGAGCTTTCTGTCTTCCCCGTCAAGCGTTCGGAAGACAGTTCCGGAATCTGCAAGCTTAACTCTTATTTTATTTCCTCTCAGCTTCCTGTAATCAAATGCATGAAGGGGCTGTCCGAGTTCGAGCATCACATAATTTGTAACATCAACGATTGTGTTTATCGGTCTCATTCCACATTTAATCAACCTGCTTCTCATCCAAAAAGGAGATTTATTGATGGTTATATCTTTTAGCATCAGCAATACATACCTGGGACATCCATCAAGACTTAGAACTTCAAGTGAAATACGGTCATTTATTTCATCTTTTTCGTTTGCAATATAATCAAAGGGCAACATCCTTGCCTTCTGGTTCAGGATGCTTCCGACTTCCCTCGCTATTCCGTAAACAGAAGAACAGTCCCCTCTGTTTGGAGGTACATTTACATCAAGAATAAAATCTCTGAAATCTTCAATATCTTTGAGCTGCTTGCCCGCTTGAAGATGACTATCTAAAATGAAGATACCGCTGTGGTCGTCAGAGAGGCCGAGCTCTTTTTCTGAGCAGAGCATACCCAAAGAAGTTATGCCTTTTATCTCCTTTTTTTCCAAAACTGTTCCGTCGGCCAGACTTGAGCCGATGATTGCCACAGGTACATTTTTACCTGCATCAACATTCTTTGCACCACATACGATTGACAGGATATCCTTACCAACATCAATTTTACACAATGACAAATTATCAGCATTGGGATGTTTTTCGACATCCAAAACCTTTCCGACGATTATACCATCAAATGAAGGAATATATTCCTCCAGCGACTCAACCTCAAGACCGCGCATTGTAAGCCTTTTAGCAAGCTCATGCGGATCCGTATCCATAACAACAAACTCTTTTAGCCATTCATAGGGAATTCTCAAGATGTTACCTCAGAATTGTGAAAGAAATCGTATATCATTATAATAAAATTGCCTTATATCATCTATTCCGAACTTCAGCATTGCAATTCTTTCTACACCCATACCAAAGGCAAACCCTGTAACCTCTTCAGGATCGTAACCGACAATTCTGAATACCTCCGGATGCACCATGCCTGAACCAAGTATCTCAAGCCAACCCGTATCTTTACAAACCCTGCAGCCTAAACCGCCGCATATCACACACCCGATATCTACTTCAGCTGAAGGTTCAGTAAAGGGGAAATAGCTCGGCCTGAACCTTAAAGGCGTTTTACTGCCAAACATTTCCTGGATAAAAATGCTCAATATGCCCTTCAAATCGGAAAACCTGATGCGTTTATCTACCATGAGTCCTTCAACCTGATGAAACATGGGGGTATGTGAAACATCGCTGTCACACCTGTACACAGCACCGGGTGCAATAATCTTGACAGGAGGAAGTTGCGATTCCATTGTCCTTATCTGAACAGGTGATGTGTGTGTTCTTAAAACAACACCGGGTTTAATATAAAAAGTGTCCTGCATATCCCTGGCCGGATGGTCTTTCGGGATGTTCAGGGCTTCAAAATTATAGTAATCAATCTCAATATCAGGGCCTTCGGCTACAGAAAATCCGAGTGATGAAAATATTTTTATGATTTCATCAAGCGTCTCCATAACAGGGTGCTTTTTACCGATAACAGGCCGTTTGCCTGGTACTGTAAAATCAATCCGGGATGAAAGGTCTCTTTTTCGTTTTTCTTCGGCTTCAAAATACTCTTTTAACTCTTTAAACCTGTTTTCAGTCCATCCTTTGAGATCGTTTATCTCCCTGCCGAAAGTCTTCCTCTCTTCTTTCTCAAGTGTCTTGATCTTATCTATTAATTCAATAAAAAGACCTTTCCTGCCTAAAAGGGAGATCCTTGCGTTATTTAGATCATCAACAGTCTTTATGGAAGAGAATTCACTCTCAATTTTATTTTTAGATTCCTGTATGTCCATCCTGAACCACATCCGGGTTATGTTTTATGAGCTACGGATTATAGCCTGAAGTTCGAAACCCGAGATTATTTTGTTTATTATATAAATAGCAGTCTATTGAACCATGACTTGTCTTACTTTAGCCACAACATTTTCAAATCCGGTAGGATCATTGACTGCCATCTCCGCAAGAGATTTTCTGTTCAAAGAAATATTGGCCGCCTTCAACCCGTTGATAAACCTGCTGTATGGTATGCCATAGGATCTGCATGCAGCATTTATTCTTGATATCCATAATGACCTGAAATCTCTCTTTCTCTGCCTTCTGTCGCGGTATGCATAGCTCAGCGCTTTAAATACTGCTCGTTTTGCAACACTGTATGTTGTGCGCCTGCTCGCATTCATGCCTCTTGCGAGCTTCAAAATCTTTTTTCTTCTTCTTCTTGCTTTTACTCCTCTTTTTGCCCTGGGCATTTCTCTACACCTCTTTCATTATTATAAATAAGGTACTAACGATTTTATTCTCTTCATATCAGCTGAATGAACAGTATCGGACTGGGACAGTCTTCTTTTCTCCTTTGGTGATTTAGAAGAAAGAAGGTGGCTGTGGTATGCCTTGCCCCTTTTTATCTTCCCCTTTGCAGTTACCTTTACCCTTTTTGCCAATCCCCTGTGGGACTTAAGCTTTGGCATAATCAGCCTCCTTATAGTGGAGCAAATACCATCACGATATTTCTACCATCAAATTTTGGTTTTTGTTCAAGTTCGCCTACGTCCTTTATCTCTGCTATTATTTTCTGGGCAAGTTTTTCTCCCATGTCTGTACGGAAGACTTCTCTCCCTTTAAACATGATTATAATCTTCACTTTGCATTCTTCACCCAGAAAATCTCTAATATGCTTAATCTTAAACATAAGGTCATGTTCATCGATCTTAAGTCCTAATTTCATCTCTTTGAGCTGAACAATACTCTGCTTTTTCTTTGCTTCCTGCAACTTTTTTGCAATCTGGTATTTATATTTTCCATAATCCATAATCTTGCAAACAGGAGGAATTGTTTTCGGGGAAACCTCTACCAGGTCAAACCCTTGTTCTCTTGCCATCCTGAGCGCTTCAGATGTAAGGACAATACCAAGTTGCGTTCCGGCTTCGTCAATTAACCTTACTTCTTTTGCTTTTATCCGTTCATTAATATTTATATCTTTTACACCACTATCCTTTCCTATAAAGACTCACCTCCTGAAAATATTATCCTCTTTCACTCTCTTTACAAAATCTTCCAGTTCTATATCTTTTAACTCGCTTCCGTCTCTTACCCTTACGGTAACCGTATTTGACTCCATCTCTTTTTTGCCTGATATTACCATATAGGGAACTTTTTTTACTATAGCTTCACGTATCTTTAATCCGAGCTTTTCATTTCTCGTATCAAGTTCAGCCCTTATATCCTGATTAACCAGTGTTTCGTAAATCATTTTAACATATTCCGACTGTTCATCGGTAATATTCATTATTATTACCTGCACCGGGGAAAGCCATACAGGAAACTTGCCGCCATAATGCTCGATAAGCACGCCGATAAACCTTTCAATAGCTCCAAGAATAACCCTGTGCAGCATAACAGGCCTTTTTCTCATGCCGTCGCTATCTACATAATGAAGATCAAACCTCTCAGGCAGGGCAAAATCACATTGAATCGTAGCGCACTGCCATTTTCTTCCTATTGCATCCTTAAGCTTAACATCAATTTTAGGCCCGTAAAAAGCCCCGTCGCCTTCATTTATATCAAAAGGGATATTCTGTGCTTCCAGAACTTCCTTCAAAACTGTTTCGGCTTTATCCCAATCTTCCAGGGCGCCTATGAATTTGTCAGGTCTTGTACTTATCTCTATTTCATACTCAAAATTGAAGATTTTCATCGTATCACTAATAAAATTCATGATATTGAGTATTTCATCATGCAATTGATCCTGCCGCAGGAATATATGGGCATCATCCTGCGTAAATTCTCTTACCCTCAGCAGCCCGTGCAACACCCCTGATTTTTCATGCCTTGATACCGTACCAAGCTCAAAATACCGGAGCGGCAAATCCCTGTAACTCCGTATGTCAGATTTATATACCATGATATGTGCCAGGCAGTTCATGGGTTTGATCCCGTAATCAACATCATCTATCTTGGTAAAATACATATTTTCTCTATAGTTCTCATAATGTCCGGACTTCTTCCACATATCCATCTTGAGTATGTGGGGCCCGTAAACAAACTGATAACCTCTTTTCAAATGTTCTTTTCTTTCAAAATCTTCAAGGAGGTACCTCAATAATGCACCATTAGGATGATATATGACAAAACCGGCCCCGACTTCATCGGATATGCTGTATAGATCAAGTTCTTTTCCAAGTCTCCGGTGGTCTCTTTTTTTTATCTCTTCAAGAAATTGAAGATAATCCTTTAAAGATTTCTCGTCCTCGAAGGCTGTCCCGTAAATCCTTGTAAGCATTTTGTTCTTTTCATCGCCCCTCCAGTATGCCCCGGCAAGGCTGAGAAGCTTAAAGGCCTTTATTTTTCCTGTCGACGGAAGATGTGGCCCCCTGCACAGGTCGGTAAAATCATCCTGGGTATATATGCTCATTTCCTCGTCATCAATACCTTCAATTAGCTCCACTTTATATATCTCACCCTGTTTCCTGAACATATCCAGGGCCTCTTCCTTCTTTATCATCCTTCTTTCGATGGGAACATTCTTTTTTGCAATTTCCTTCATACGTTCTTCGATCTTAACCAGATCTTCATCTGTAAAACCCGGGCCATAATCAAAATCATAATAAAACCCCGTGTCTATAGAGGGGCCAATGGCAACCTTAACGTTAGGGAAAAGCTGCTTAACAGCATGCGCCATCAGATGGGAAGCACTGTGTCTTAATATCTTAAGCGCTTCTGTTTTTTCCTGTTCTTTTTCTGTTATATTTCCTTTCATATCAGCACCATGAAAACATTAATCAAATCGAGTGATATTTGTAACATTTTGTCTTTTCCTTGTCAATTCTTATAGTTAAACTGGAGCAACAATTTTTAAAGACCTGTGGTGATAAGGAGATATCATTATTATTAATATTTGCAAAGAAGGTATAATATGCGCTTGACATCGGAAATAAATAACAATAACATGAAGAAAAATATAGCATGGGGAAATTCTTTGAAGATAATTTCCGGGGCCGTCATAAAAATATATCCCTTTGTTGAAACAGATCAAATCATCGAACAATTAAAGGTGGCATATCTCAAAAAACAGAAACATATATTAACGGTTTGCGTCTTTCCAATATGTTTAGCAGTTGCGTTAATAATAATTCCCCTTACATCTTTTGCCGGTAACTGTTCAAACCCTCCGACAGGGTTTGGCGGCAGCTGGGCAAGAGCATACAAAAACTGGTGTGAAAATGTATGCGGCGGGCGTTATAATTCAGGCAACCAATCATGCACCCCTCCCTCTCATCGGCAAAGCCCATCATATACACCTCAACCTTCCTATGACTATGAAGCCGAGCGTCAGCGCCAGTTAGAGATTGAACGCCAACGCCTGGAGGCCGAAAGACAGAGACAACAGGACCTTGAAGCACAAAGAAAAAAAGAGGAAGAAGCGGCAAAACAGAGACAGATAGAGTTTGAACGTAGTAAACAGGAAGCTCTGAAAAGCATGAAGAGCATAACTGAAGGCGAGCTTGGTCTCAAGGGTACCGATGCCGGTAATTTAGGCTTAAAGGATATTGGCGACACCGGTACAGGCAGCCTTGAACTAAAAACACTTTTTGATAAAGGATCGCAAGGCTCGTCGCCTGTCGATACAAGGGTAAAGGGACCATCAAAACTTGATGTCGGGAAGAATATCAATATCGGCGTTATCAAGGTACAATCCGGTGTCGATAAACCCACTCAGCTGAGAAAGGATCTTCTGGACAATTTTTCCGATTCTATCTTTAAGCGCTCTGCCCAACCCAATGAGCAGGTACAGGAAATATTCAGATCGTTCAAAACAAAGGAGCCGCCAAACCCGGTCAAAAATATAGACAACCTGGCAGCCGGGGATATTATTCTGGTGGCACCCTGGCCGAAAAAGGATTGGAAAAAAGCAGGTCTTTGGGAAGTGGGGGTAAGTAACGGCATAAATTTAATGGACCGCTGGGGCTCGGGCAACTGGAGTTCCCCGGCATCTCATACCGCGATCTTCTTGGGCGAACGCAACGGTAAGCGTTGGTATATGGACAACACGGGCAAAGGACCGATTATTAAAGAAGAGCAGGCTTTCCTCAGGGAATATGGTGCGCGAAAAATGGATGTGGCCACACTGGTCGGTCAGCCGCTTTCACGGCATGAGGGCGAGGAAATGTGGAAAGGCGCTCATGAATTGAGAAATACAACGACATATTGGCCCTCCGGGGTTCCGCACACAGGAAGCAGCGACACCGGAATGGTCTGTTCCGAAGCTTCCCGATGGCTGCTCCTGCGTGCAGGTCGCAGGGTTCCCGAGACGCAAAGCGCGAATGTCAAAATATCCGGAGTCGATATTGGCCTGAACAAAAAACAGTTTGTTAATTTCAGTCCCTCCGATTTTTATGAGGACCAGCAATACTTTGTAGTCCATCAGTTAGGCATGCGGAAGAAAGAGGAGAAAAAACAGTTGAAGGAGTAAACCATGAAAAAGATGCCTCTTGCCGGCTTATTGATCTTCGCTCTGATAGTCGCAACAGCAGTTCCGGTGTATGCCGGAGAAATACACGATGCTGCAATGCAGGGAGATATAACAAGGGTTCGCAAGCTTTTGGAGCAAGGGGTCAACGTCAATGCGAGAAATGACGAGCAAAAAACACCGTTGCACGAAGCTGCTTATTACGGCAAGACCGAGGTAACAAGGTTTCTTTTAGAGAGAGGGGCTGATGTTAATGCAAAAGATGACTATCAGGAAAGCCCTTTACTCCGGTCAATCTGGAGCAGAATGGCCGAAGTATCCAGGCTTCTCGTAGAAAAAGGGGCTGATGTCAATGCAAGAGATAGACAACAAAATACTCCGTTGCATTGGGCTGTATGTGGTTACAAGATCGATTTCGTCAGGCTTCTGATAGAGAAGGGGGCTGATGTCAATGCAAAAGACGGATGGCAATACACACCGCTGCATAGGGCTGCCCGATGTGGCAAGACTGAGGTGGCAAGGTTTCTTATAGAGAGAGGGGCTGATGCTAATGCTAAGGATTATGATGGTGACACCCCTGCAATGATTGCCGACAAAATGAATCATCCGCAGACCGCTTCAGCAATACGCAGACAAGGCGGCGGCTCTGCGAAACAGGATTTCGAGACCAGGCTCCGGAAGGTTGCTAAACAGGGATTCGTGCTACCCGATGACCTGATGGTAATAGTTAAGCTGGCAGGTTCTCTTGTACCTCCACCGACAACACCCCAACAGGCACGTGATGAAATGACAAAGGGCATAGCCTCTTCGAAGCTGGCAAAGCATACAGAGGATTTCAGGCAGGCGGGGGAGCATTTTAAGAAAGCATCGGTATTGGCTCCATGGCTTTCGGAATCTTACTTTAATCTGTCCATTGTACAGGAGAAACAGTATAAATGGGATGAGGCGATAAGCAGCCTCGAGAAATATCTGATTGCTGCACCTGACGCAAGAGACGCTAATGCGGTCAAACAGAAGCTGGCGGAATTGGACATTCAAAAGAGGCGGTGGGAAGACTTTGAAAAGGAGGTAAGCACAGGGGTTGCAATTTACAATAAAGGTTCAAAAGAATACAATGAGGCAATCCTGCATTGGAAAAAAGCCATTGAGTTGTACCCGCAACATCCTCAAATTGACCAGGTGTATTATAATATCGGCGAGGCTTACATGAATCAATCAAACCTGGATGACGCGTTCAAATACATGCAAAAATCTATGGAAGTAAACCCGGATGCCAATAACGCTGCCAGGTATACAAACATGGGTGTTGTCCTTGATCGCCGCGGTGATGGGGCCAAAGCCTGTATATATTATAAGAAGGGCTGTAACTACGGTTCAAAAATCGGCTGCGATAATCACAGAGATATGAATTGTCAGTAAGATATGCCAATTTATTGTTATTAGAAGTATAAAGTCATGTGGAGGTAAAATATGAAAAAGATATTCTTCTGTCTAGTCTTGATATTACAGTTTTCGATGGCACTTTTTTCAATCGCCCTTGCAGGCGAATTAGAGAATTCATTAATTATGTATGCAAGTATCGGTGATCTTACAAGCGTGCGTAATTTAGTTGAAAAAGGGGCAAATATCAACGCAAGGGATACTCTCGGAATGACTGTGCTTACAAACACAGTCAGGATGGGTGATCGTAATAAAGAAGTTGCCCTCTTCCTGATAGACAGGGGAGCGGATTTAAACGTTTACGACAAAAACGGCTGGACACCCCTTATGCATGCTGCACGAGCCGGTTCCGTGAGCGTTGTACGTGCCCTGATAGAAAAAGGAGCAAACATGAACGAGAGGGACGAATACGGAAATACAGCGTTGATGCATGCTTCAGGAGATTCTCCCCATTCCGACGTAGTACGGATACTGATAGAAAAAGGGGCAAATCTCAACATAACCACCAAGAGTGGCCAAACAGCACTGAGAACCGCTCGATTTTTGAAAAGCGTGGGGAAGGCCGATTTCGGTTATGGACCAAAACAACAGGGCGAGATAGAGGAGATCGTGCGCATGCTTGAGAGGGCAGGAGCACGTTGATCTATCAAATATTCGTACTTGAAAAAAAAGGGGGTTTAAAAATGAAACATGCTGTCCGGCATCTTGCTTTAGCTTTTACATTTATTTTTGCTACGGTATTGGTTGTTTCGGCAGGGGAGCTTGAGGACAAACTCTTGGATGCCGCCATGAACGGTTATACCGATAATGTTCGTAGCCTCATAGCACAAGGGGCAAACGTAAATGCGAGGCGGCCCGGCGGCTCAACAGCACTGATATCTGCTGCAAGCAATGGTCGCATGGAAATTGTAAAGATCCTGATAGAAAAAGGGGCAGATGTAAACGCATATGATCAATATGGAAGAACGGCACTGTTGAGAGCGGCTAATTCTGTCGGTCATATTGAAATCATAAAACTCTTGATCGACAATGGCGCCAATATGGAATCAAAGGATGAGTATGGAAGAACAGCATTGATGCAGGCCGTCAGCAGTGCCAGAAATGCAAATGCGGTGCGAACGCTCATCGAGAAAGGCGCTAATGTCAACGCAAAAAACAAGATGGGCGATACAGCACTGAGCATGTCCGAGGGCATTATTCCGGAAAATGCCAATGAAACTGCACGCAGAAAAGAGATCTCCCAAATCCTCAGGAAAGCGGGTGCGAGGTAATTTATCTAAAGAGGAGGAAACATTGTGAAACAGACAATCAGGTATTTTACTATAACACTTGCGGTGTGTATGATTCTGGCAAGCACTGTTTCGGCTGGCGAACTTGAAAACAGTCTATTAACCGAAACAAACGTCGGCAGTAATCCGGCAAAGATCCGGGAACTGATAGAGAAGGGGGCAAATGTCAATGCAAGAGAAAGTTATCTCGGGCAGACAGCATTGATACATGCATCCATGAATAGAAATAAGGGTTTGAATGAGGTGGTACGTTTTTTAATAGAAAAGGGTGCCGATGTGAATGCATACGACAAAAACGGAAAAACGCCATTGATAGTAGCTGCCGAATATGGTCTTCGAGATAATGTACAGACATTAATAGAAAAAGGTGCGGATGTGAGTGCCAAGACTAACGATGGCGTCAGGGCATTAACCTATGCGGCCATGTATGGCCATACCGATGTGGTAAGGCTTCTTATTAAAAATGGGGCAAACGTGAACGCAAAAGACGGCATGAATCAGACGGCGCTGAGCATGGCACGATTCATGAAAAACCAGAAAGACACATCGGAAGGCCATAAGAAAGCTTTGAACGATATAATAGGCATCCTTGAACAGGCAGGTGCGAGGTGATACATAAAAAAACACAAAACCAAAAGGAGGTCCTCGGAATGAAGCCGATGCTTAAGCTCTCCACTTTGATAATTTTATTCTGTATGTGCCTTGCTCCAACCGCCTATGCCGGTGAGCTTGAAAATAAGCTCATGAGCGAGGCCATCAACAATAACGCCAAAGAAGTCCGGGCACTAGCCGAGAAGGGTGCCAATGTAAACGCAAAGGACAGTGACGGTGCTACCGCCCTTATCTGGGCGGCTTATTATGGCAATACCGATGTCGTTAGAGTGTTGATCGAGAAAGGGGCTGATGTTAATGCCGGCAACAATAAAAAGCAAACAGCCCTTCATCTGGCAGCCGATAAGGGCCATACGAACATAGCAAGGCTTCTTGTGGACAAAGGCGCGGATGTCAACGCTAAAGATATGTTCAATGATACCGCAGCTTTGATAGCTGATAAGCAGAACCATCCGCAGACCGCTGCTGCAATCCGCAGACAGGGCGGCGGCTCTGCACAGAAAGACTTTGACGCCCTTATTAGAAGCGGCAGCCAGGATCTGGAGACCATCGTACGTATGGCACGCTCGCTCAGACCGCTGCCGGCAGTTCCCCGGGAAGCAAAAGACGAGATGACAAAAGGCATGGCTGCCTTCAAGTTTGCTAAACGGCCGGATGATTTTGCAGTTGCAGAGTCGCATTTTGCGCGGGCTTCGTACCTAGCCCCGTGGCTTCCAGAACCATATTACAACCTGGCGCTCTCACAGGAGAGAGGTGCTTACGCAAAGGGACAACAGTACAAGTTCCATGCAGCCAAGGACAGTCTTGGTAAATACCTCGTCGCTACATCCGACCCTAAGGATATCCAGACAGGGAAGCAGAAGATGGCCGAACTGGAGTTGCAGATAAAACGTTATGATGATTTCGCGGATGAGGTCAACGCGGGGGTAAAAGCCTACAATAAAGGACCGACCGGATATATGGAAGCTGCAAGACACTGGCGAAGAGCCATTGAGATGTGTCCCGATCATCAAGAGGCTGATCGAGTGTATTATAATCTTGGTGATGTCTCCATGAATCAGGGAGATTTGGATGCTGCATACCAGTATATGCAGAAAGCCTTTGAGCTGATGCCGGACCCCTCCGAATCCGACCGGCCGGGACGGTACACCAATATGGGTATTTTACTGGAGCGCCGGGGTGATAGGGCCAAGGCCTGTATACTCTATAAGAAGGGCTGTAACAACGGCTCCAAAGCAAGCTGCGGCAACCTGTCGAATTGTCCATAGAGATGAAGACCCCTGAATTTCTATCATTTGAATTTCATACCCGTTACTTCCCCAGTATATTGTTAAACCTTCTGCGTCCAGGAGGGAGATCGGGAAGGGCCTTCCCCTCAACAATGGAACGCCAAATCGTCCTGGCTGTCTGCATTATTTTTCTTGCTTTCGGAATTCCCGGCGCAATGTCCAATAATTCTATCCCCGGCTGGATCGCAGCCGTTATCGGCGCTGCGGGAATAGTCGCCTTAATCATCAACAGCGTATTGTCGCGCAGGGGAGGACCGCCCTCGTATGATGATTTTCTTGCAGGTGTATTTTTCTTTTTCGTCTTTCTGGGAATAACATCCGGTATATTTGTGGGCACTCTTGAGCACTCCTTTTTTCTGGGCCTGCTGGTAGGCTCTGCAGGATTTATAGGCGGATATCTGCTCGGCATCCTGGCCGCTCTCTGGCTCCAGTATCTCGGCTGGCTCTCGGTTATTGTGAACATCATTGCAGGCCTGGCAATAGCGGGAATGTTCATTGTGGACCTGGTGCTTTTGTCAGGGGTTCTATTTTGATAACAAGGATTTAGATAATGATAGAAAAAGTCCTTAGGAGGAATAAGCAATGAAAAAGATCTGTCAGGCAACATCACTGGCTTTTATGCTCATATTGATGTTCATGTCCGTTGCAATTGCCCAGACCCCACAGCAAGTCCTCACCCAATACCTCTCCGACCTCCAAAAGAATCCCAACGACACTGCACTGCGGGAGAAGATCATCAGGCACGCACAGACGATGAGACCAGTGCCGGCAATCCCCAAGGAAGCTGAACGGTTTATGACACGCGGAGCCATGGCAATGAAGAGTGCAAAAGATGTGAATGATTTTAAGGACTCCGTTGTGGAATTTGAGGAGGCAACACTATCGGCGCCCTGGCTTGCCAATGCCTATTATAACCTCGGTTTGGCGCAGGACAAGGCAGGCCTTTATGCGGATGCTATAAAGAACCTCAAGCTCTATCTTCTTGCCGCCCCGAACGCTGCTGATGTTAATAGCGTTGAGAAGCTTATTTACGAGATCGAATATCGCCAGGAAAAAGCGGCAAGGGCAATGAGCCCGCAGGCTGTAGCTGCAAATAAACAAAATACGTTTGAAGAACTGCTCAAAAAAATCAACGGCAGGAGGTACTTTTATCCGCTGCCCGGCCAGGACGGGTATGCAATGACAATAGACATAAGCGGCAAGCTTCTTCTCCTGGGACTTATTGTCCCCCCCGGCCATGCAAATCGCAGTGGCCCCGGAGGCTTCATATCATACGCAAATCGTCCGGATGGACACTACGAAATCCGGGGCCGTGAAACAACCGTAACGATACCTTACTCCCAACAACCTCCATTTAAAGAATGGGCCGTGGAAATTACTTACATAATCAGTGAAAATGGCGATAGGATAACTGAGCGCAGGCTGTTTAACACCGGCAAAGTGGGCAACGATATGATCTACTTCTGGCGCAAGAGCCTATCCGAATAATAAGATCGTCGACACAAAGAATATGATTTTTTTCTGACGCCGAAACCGGCGGTCCTTTTGTAAGGAAGGAATGTTTTTCTTGACATAACTGACAGTAATTAGCATAATATAGTCAGTTAAGTGACTGTATTGGGTGAATATGTATATACCGCAAAAGCAATTGGAAAACCTTGAGAAACTGGTCTCCCCGAAAAAGGTAGCGGTCATCTACGGACCGAGAAGGTGTGGAAAAACCACCTTGATTAATAAGTTTCTGGAAAAGACCGATGAAGCATTTCTTCTGGTCAGCGGAGACGATATAACCGTTCGGGAATATCTGAGCAGTCAATCGGTTCCCAAGCTCAAGGGTTTTGTTGGCAAAAATAATTTACTTGTTATCGATGAGGCCCAACGGATTAAAGAAATCGGCTTAAATCTGAAACTTGTGGTAGACCATATCGAAGGTATCAAAGTCATCGCAACCGGTTCTTCGTCATTCGACCTTGCAAAAGACATAGGCGAGCCCTTAACGGGCAGGAAATATACCCTGAAACTGTTCCCTCTGTCACAGATGGAAATTTCATGGATAGAACAACGGGTTGATACAGAGGCAAATCTTGAAAACCGTCTCGTCTATGGTTCGTATCCTGAGGTCGTACTCTCCGTTGACAATCAGTTAAAGGAAAGGTATCTCAAAGAGATAGTCGGCTCTTACCTATATAAGGACGTTCTGGAACTGGAAGGGTTGAGGCATCCTGACAAGATTGTCCGCCTTTTACAATTGCTCGCCTTTCAGATAGGCAGGGAGGTTTCCTTCAATGAACTGGGAGGGCAGCTCGGAATGAGCAAGAATACCGTTGAGAGATACCTGGAGCTTCTGGAAAAGGTCTTTGTTGTGTTTAAGCTCCCCGGTTTCAGCAGGAACCTGCGTAAAGAGATCAGCAAAAATGCCCGCTATTATTTTTATGATACCGGTATCCGCAATGCCCTGATAAATAATTTCAACACGCTGCACATGAGGGACGATGTCGGCATGTTATGGGAAAACTACATTATTACGGAAAGGATAAAAAAGCAGGAATATCTCGGACTGTCGGCAAACAACTATTTCTGGAGGACTTACGACCAGCGGGAGATCGATTTTGTTGAAGAGCGGGGGGGGAAGCTTTACGGCTATGAGATCAAGTGGAAAAAGGACGCGGGCAAACCGGCAAAGGTATGGCTTGAGAGTTACGAGAATGCAAACTATGAAGTAATAAACAGGGACAATTATTTCGAGTTTATCATGTAGCTGAAAAAAACATGGTGAAGGCAAAAAGATGGATCGTATGATCAGGATGTTTTCGTTTGTCTTGTTTATGTTATTGATGATTATACCTGTCGGTTCTGTGCAGGCCCAGACCCCTCAGCAGACCCTCACCCAATACCTCTCAGAACTTCAGAAAAAACCCGATGACAATGCGCTGCGTGAGCGGATCATCAGGCACGCACAGACAATGAGACCCGTTCCGGCCATACCGGAGGAGGCAAGGCGTCATTATGTTATGGCCAAGACGCTTTTTGATGGGGCAAAAAAGGTTGAGGACTTTAAGACTCCATTACGGAGTTCAAGAGTGCTCTGCTCGTTGCTCCATGGTGGGCTGAGGCTAACCGCGACCTTGGTTTGTCGCTGGAGGCGGCACAGCGATATGACGAGGCTGTCATCTACATAAAGCTGTACATGACTTCCAATCCGGGAGATGAGCGTAGTCGGGCCGCACAAGATGAACTTTACAAAATTGAGGCAAAGAAGAGGCTGGCTGGAAAAGCTGCATCGGAAAAGATTGCAGAAGAAAAACAAAAAAAGAAGCAAGAGGAAACAGCGAGATTGGAGAGTGTTGAGGGCACCTGGTGCAGTTTCTTCTGGGGGGGCATGTCATCCCGAAAGCGCAGGGCTTATAAAAATACAACGGCAGGCCGGCGGGGGATGGACAATCGAATTCCCCAACTGGAAAGCAATGTATGCCTACGACATCAGGCAAACCGGGCGAAGCATTTCCTTTGCAAGAATGGTCCGCGGTTCTGATCCTGAGCTCAATACCGATTACCTTAACTTAACCGTGTCTGTTGATAGAACAAGATTGAAAGGGACAAACAGGAGTATATCTATTTCAGGGGACAGACCGCATTGGATTACTGATGAGTGCGAGTACATCAGGCAATGATTGCCAGGAAACAATCACGGTCCTATTCTTTTCTGTAAGAGTTCCGAACCATCTCCCGCCGTGACCAGGTAATATGAGATCCTTTAATTTAATGATCGAATATAAAATCTGATTAGATATATTCCACGTTTACCAGCTTTCCTAACTTTCTCAGTTTTTCTGCAAGGAGCCGAACGATGACCTCCCGGGGGAAAATACCCATCTGCCTGAATACGATATTCTCGTGCCCCGGATTTACTGCCGTTCCCACTATAAAATTTATCGTGTCGGACTCATGAAATAATCTATACAAATCGGAAACAGAAGAATTCGGCTCCAGTCTATCCTCCCTCTCTTCCAGAATGTTGTAAACCTGGTTGAGAGTTATGGCCCCCTCAAAGGCATAATCGATCCCTTTTATCTCGTATGAAGGCGGTTTGTGGAAGGCATCGGAAATAGTCTTGTTCTGTACAGGTACCCCGAGAATGCGCCCTACTATCTCTGACGTGGTTGATCCGCACACAACCTTCTTACCGGGCATCTCCATAAATTGAGTAATATCTTTTCTGTCTTTGGCTTTGTGTCCTGGTGGACCGGTAAGAATATTAAGCGTCTCTGCTTCGCGGCATACAAGAAGAAGACATGTCGTGTCGTCCCCATAGTTTGTACCAGACAGTTCTTTAACTTTATGAAGAATTTCTCCAGGCACCTCTTTGACGTCAATTCTACGGACAAGACATCCATTAATAAAATCACAGGCACCCTGGGTTCCCCACCCCATACGAAATAAATATCCGAGACCTGCCTGACTCACCCCGTCGCTTACCATTACAATCCCGTCGCCATAATCAAGGTTGCAGTTAACCTCGCCTATCATCTCGAGTCCCATAGAGGAAAAACGCTGATCAGGCAGGTACGCGGCAAGATTGTTGTTGATCAGTATCGGTGACGGAATCTCGTAGGAAATTATTGTCGCATGTCCATTGTTAAGAACACGGCACACACTAAAAGCCGAGAAGGGAATATCCTTTGTCCGTGCCTCGTGCATTGTGTCGACAATCTTCCTGCATGCTTCCCGTAGAGTAAATCCAAGACGGATAAGCTCCATAAGCCGGCTTGCACACAGCACTGCTGCAACCCGTGCTTTGATTCCTGTACCGATCCCGTCTGCCAGGACTGCAGTTGTAGCCTCGGGTGTCCTGTCTATAACTGCATAATCTCCGCAGACCCTTCCGGTCCTCTTAGCGTTCTGGGCAAGTATGGTCTCGAAGTATTTTCTCGGCTCACTCAGACTTTGTCTCATCTTCCTCACTCAAAGTCAGTAATTTTCTTACCAACTCTTCTCCCCTGGCTGTGCTTTCCCCTATAAACTGGGCTATAGTCTGTGCCATCCTGATCTGGTGCTCCAGCAGTTCATTCGCCTGTTCAATGGTTTGTGATCTTATGTCATTCAGTTTTTTTTCGTGTTCCTGCTGGCTTGTAATATTCATAAAAATACCCACTATCTGTCTTTCCTCTTTTAATATATAGAGGAGCTCCCTGCAATGGAGGTTGTAATGTCGATGCGTTACGGTAATATCAAGCAAATCGGCGGTTCCAGCTATCAGCTTCTCGAAAGGTGCGGGGTCCATGAGGTATGAGACGTGCCTCCCGAGCACCGCATCCGAACAGAGAAAATACTTCTTAAATGCCGGGTTCACGCTCAGAATATTAAGGTCTTCATCGAGTATTAAAATCCCGTTTGGTGTGGTAGTAACAATCTGGTCAGTCCGCCTCTCCGCGAGCCGCCTCATATATGGTATACACATTTCGAGCTCTGCCATGCCAAGCACTACGGCAACAGCCTTCTCACGGCAACTGTCGTATCCGCATGCTCCGCAGTTAAGTTGCTGCTGGGGATCCGCCTTTCCGGTCCTTTCGAGGACCTGCTGAATCTCCTCTTCAGAGACTTCCCTGCAAGGTACTGCTGCACCCTCAAAGGTTGTTCTGAAGATATCCCCTTCTATTACAGGCAGTTCAGTAAGGAGGTGCTCTATATCATGATCATATTCAATAATATCCTTTCTCCTCTCAAAAATGTTTTTCTCCATGCTGATACCGGGACCATTAATACAACCCTGGCTGCAAAAAAGCGGCTCAATAAGCGTGTAAGCAGATTCCCGGGGGACATCCCCCAGAAGTTCCCGGACATTTGCAACGCCGTCGACCCGGAGCAGTTTCATGTTTAGTCCATCGTCCTCAAGCCCTGCGGTTTTTATCATGCCTCCCGGAAGGGGATACAACTGTGCCCACCGAATCGGTTTCTCATCAAAATTGCTCTCCTCGCAGGTGGAAAGGTCAATATTTCTCTGTTCCAGCCATGTAGCCAGTTCCCGGAAGGTAAGAACACAGTCAACAACCTTTGCAATATCAGAACGGAACAACTCCGATTTTTTCGCTACACAGGGACCGATAAATACCACCTTGATATCCTGGCCCAGCTTATTCTTCAACATCCGGGCGTGAGCTGCCATAGGGGATAAAAGGGGCAGCAGATTGCCCACAAGTTCAGGCTGGTATTTTTCGATATAATTAACTTGAGCAGGACATGCGGTGCCGATATATGACTTTTCGCCCTCGCTCATTATTTTTTTTGCATGGGCAGAAATCTGATAGGCACCATGGGAGGTCTGTCCAATATACCTGAAACCTAATGCCCGGAGTGCCGACGCTAGACGCGCTCTCTGCCAGCCGTTGAATACCGCCGCAAAAGAAGGCGCAATGCTGACTGCAACAAAGTGCCCGTCTTCGATCAGTTTCTGAGCAACATCTATATCATGCCGGAAGGACTTGGCCTGTTGCGGACATTCCCGTATGCACGTTCCACAGGCAATACATCGCTCACTGTCCACATAAGCCTGCCCTTTCTCCATTCGGATAGCCTTGACAGGACAACTTCTTAAACACCGGTAGCAGTCCCTGCATCGGGCAGTAAGGGTAAATATTATCTGTTGAATTCCTCCATCAGGCATCTTTCCCCACCTCTCTTTTTAATCAATCTGAACATCACAAGAAGTAAAATAATTGTTTGTCATGCCGCCCCTGATCGGTACCCAGGCCTAACGGCCTTATGTTGCTTCGCAAACGAAGATATCTGTTTCCGCTGCAACATAGCGCTCTTAAAAATTGTGAAACAACTGATAATAGACTTATCATATCCGGGTCGCTTCTGCCTCCCCTGCCGTTTGCAGGTACCGGGGATTCTTATAAGTATTCCTCCCGATAGCTTCTATTGCCATATCAATAGTACATTTTTCAAGAACCGTTTCACCTATCCTGACTGTAGGACCCCTATCACATTTTTCAAAACAGAAGGACGCGCTTACATTCACCGCATCGCTCAGGTTATGGGTACGAATGTGCTCCAGTATATCATGAAACAACTTCTGAGAGCCCCTGAGAAAACAGCTCGTGCCGAAACAGACGCTTACCTCAAGGCTGGAATCGCTGCCGGCACCGGTCAGCGACAAGCCTGAATCCGAGATCCTTTTGCGGCTCTTATAGCCCGTATGAAGCAACTCGTGCGCTTTATGTCCGCCCACCTGACCGAGGAAATCGCTATATAGTTCCATAACATATGGATTTTGTTGAGATTTGTGAAGCTCAAGCATTCTATCATTCTCATATATGCCCTTTGTCCGTTTCTGACGTACCGCAGGATCATTCGACACGGGCTGGCCTGCTCCGCCTATACATCCGCCGGGGCACGCCATGACTTCTACGAGGTCGTAGCGGGCTTCACCGGATTTAATTTTCTCGAGAATGATCCTGGCGTTTCCGAGACCGCTCACTATGGCAAGGCGGACTTCAGTGTCCTTAACCTTGAGTATCGCCTCCCGAATCCCGTTATCGCCCCTCACCGCTTTGAACTCGTAGTTTTCCCTCCTTTCATCGGTAAGGCGCTCCGTAACATAACGGAGAACGGCTTCCGAGACACCTCCGGAATTTCCGAAAATCACGCCTGCCCCGGTTTTAAACCCGAAGGGAAGATTGAAAGACTCAGGCCCGAGGTCTTTGAAATGAAGCCCCGCCTCTTCAATCATCCGTCCCAGTTCCTGGGTTGTAAGGACATAATCGACATCAGGCACACCATCACGGGCAAATTCATCTCTTCTCGCCTCAAACTTCTTCGCCGTACAAGGCATAATGGATACAACAATCAAATCCTCTCTTTTGACGTTGACATCTGCAGGCAAAATATCCTTTGCAAGAGAACCGAACATCTGCTGAGGAGAACGGCACGAAGAGAGGTGGCTTACAAATTCCGGATAGTACTGTTCCACAAACTTCACCCATGCCGGGCAGCAGGAGGTAAATTGCGGTATATTCTCTCCCTTTTCCACCCGTGAGATAAACTCATTACTTTCTTCCAGGACAGTAAGGTCTGCGGTAAAAGAAGTATCAAAGACTTTGCTGAAACCTATGGCTTTGAGGGCTGCCGCAATCTGTCCGGTCGTAGTTACTCCCGGTTCCAAACCGAACATCTCCCCCATGGCAACGCGCACCGCAGGCGCTACCGACGCAATAACGATCTTAGAGGGATCGTGCAATACCTTCCATACGTCGTCCACCTCTGACCTCGGTGTAAGCGCCCCTGTCGGGCACACCCGTGCACATTGACCGCAGTTGACGCACTCAACCTTATCGAGGTCTTTACCGAAAGACGGGATGACCACCGTTTCCGTACCTCTGTACGCAAAATCGATAGCCCCTACGGACTGGACCTCCGAACAGATGCGGACACAGTCACCACAGAGAACACACTTATTGGAATCTCTTATAAGGGACGGAGATGAGCAGTCTACCGGGGCATTCCTGTTCTGATTCCTGAACCTGATTTTGGTAATACCGAGACGGCGGGCAAGAGCCTGGAGCTGGCACGTAGTGCTTTTCTGGCAAGTCGGACAGTTCTGGCTGTGATTTGCAAGTAGAAGTTCCACAATTATGCGTCTCATCTTTCTTGTCTCTTCCGTATTTGTACGTATTTCCATGCCCGGAGACGGAGGAGTTGAGCAGGCAGGCACGAGCCCCATGCCCTCCACCTGAACCATGCATAGTCTGCACGCTCCATATACACTTAATTCAGAATGATAGCAGAAGGTGGGTAAATCTATTTTTGCCTTTCTGATTAATTCAAGCAGGTTTGCCTCGTTCTCTATGGGCACCTCTTTCCTGTCTATAATCACAACACGGTTGTCGTCCATGCCTTATCTCCTTTAATTGCCTTAATTTTACAGCTCTCCAGACAGGCTCCGCATTTTATGCAGAGCATCTGGTCAATCGTGTGGGAGATTCCCTTCTCCCCTGAAATAGCCCCGACAGGACATTTCTTTACGCAGAGCATGCATCCTTTGCAAAGATCCTTGTCAATCCGGAATTTTACCAGATTCTTGCATTTTCCGGCAGGGCAGTACTTATGAGTCACATGGGCTATGTATTCGTCCCGGAAATGGCGGAGCGTCGAGAGAACCGGGTTGGGTGCTGTTTTTCCAAGACCGCAGAGTGAACCCTTCTGCACTGTAAGGGCAAGCTCCTCAAGAAGATCGAGTGTCTCTTCAGTTGCTGTCCCCTCCATAATATCGTCAAGCAGGATAAGCATCTGTTTCGTACCTTCGCGGCAGAGTACACATTTCCCGCAGGACTCGCTTTGAGTAAACTGCATGAAGAACCGTGCCACGCTGACCATGCAGGTAGTATTGTTCATGACCACAAGCCCGCCGGATCCTACCATGGCACCCACTTTCTTCAGAGAATCAAAGTCTATGGGAAGATCAAGATGATCCTTGGTAAGACAGCCTCCGGAGGGTCCGCCGATCTGTGCTGCTTTAAATCCGTCACTCATGGGTTTGCCCTTATCCGATGTAATTCCTCCTGCCACGTTGTAGACTATTTCCCTGAGTGTTGATCCCAGGGGCATTTCTATAAGTCCCGTGTTCACCACATGACCCGTAATGGCGAAGGTCTTTGTTCCCGGAGACTCCTGTGTTCCCATCTTCCTGAATCCTTCAACACCGTTTGAGACAATAAGGGGCACAGTTGAGAGTGTTTCAACATTATTAATTATGGTTGGTTTTCCCCAGAGCCCGCTCTGGGAGGGGAAGGGAGGCTTGGGAGAAGGCATGCCCCTTTTTCCTTCGATGGATGCCATAAGGGCCGTTTCCTCTCCGCAGACAAAAGCGCCTGCGCCCTCCATTACCTGAAGATTAAAAGTATGGTCTGAACCAAGAAGTCTTTTACCGAGGACGCCGAGGGCGTATGCATCATCGATGGCCTTCCTTACCCGCTTCACTGCCAGCGGATATTCGGCGCGGACATAGACAAACCCCTCGTCAGCACCTATGGCCCGCGCCGCAATGATCATGCCCTCTATGACACTGTGCGGGTTTCCTTCCATGATACCCATATCCATGAAAGCTCCCGGGTCACCTTCGTCGCCATTGCATATAACGTACTTCTTCGCATTCTCTTCGAGACGGGCCATATGCCATTTCTTTCCTGTAAAAAAACCGCCGCCGCCTCGTCCACGCAACCCTGATGCAGTGATCATATCGCAGATTTCTTCCGGCTTCATCTCAAGACATGCTTTTGCCGCCGGGAAATATCCTCCCTGGGCCACATATTCCTTGATATTTTCAGGATCTATGAGGCCGCAGTTTTTAAGGACAAACCGCTGTTGTCTTTTGTAAAACGGTATCTCTTCGCTCGTCTTGCAAACTTTTTTCGTGCCCGGTTCCATGTAAAGAAGTCTGTGGATAAGCTCACTTTTCTTAAGAGTCTTTTCGACAATCTCCTCCGCATCCTTCGGTTTAACCTTTGTGTAAAAAATACCCTCCGGCAGAATAGTTACGAGAGGACCTATCTGGCAGAAACCCTGGCATCCGCTCTTGGACACAAAAACACCGTCATCTTCCTTTTTCATTTCCACGATAACATTCAATCCGGCATCCCGAATATGATCAACAAGCTCCTGATAGACCTTGAGAGCACCGTTCACCAGGCATCCGGTACCGGCACATACGACAACCCTCTGGGTCATAGATGACTGCCATGAATGAAATTTGTCTTTTATTTTGTTAAGCTCCATAATTGTCAGGTTCATTTCCCGTCTCCTTCCTGATAATGTCGTCCACCAGCGCCAATGCACGTTCAGGGGTAAGCTGTCCGTACACCTCATCATTGATCACCATGGCAGGTGCCAGTCCGCAAGCACCAAGACAATTAACGGTCTCCACGGTAATCAGCATGTCTGATGACGTATCTCGTCCGCTTCCAAGTCTTAGCCTCTTACACAAGATTTCGTACAGGTCCATAGACTGCTTTACATGACATGCCGTGCCGTCGCAGACCCGTATGATGTATTTACCTTTGGGCCTTAATGTAAAAAGGGAATAAAATGTAGCTACCCCGAACACCCTTGCCGGCGAAATGCCCAAAGAGGTTGCCACAAAGGTAAGGATTTCTTCGGGCAGATAACGGTATTCCGTCTGTATCGCCTGAAGTATCGGAATCAAACGCGCGGCGTTCCTTCCGTTTCGATCAACAATTTCACAAACCCTCTCAAACTTCCGTATTGTCTCCATCTATTCACCTCGTTTTACTGAGTTTTCACCCATGATGTCAGCAGGTTTGCCGTTTGGCGGCACATCCCTTTCATTTCCTGCTTTGGCTTTCATCGCCAGGGCCAGCTTCTTCGACAGGACCCCGAGTGTGGATGCAAGATTCTCATGCTGAACAATCACATCAGAAGGCACAGCGATCTTGACCGGCGAGAAGTTCCATATGGCATGGATGCCTGCCTTAATCATGATGTCTGCAATTTCCTGGGCCGCAGACGCCGGAACGGTAAGAATACCGATTTTGATGCCCATACGCTTAATCATATCAGGCAATTTTGATATATTGAGTATCTTCTTTCCTCCGATCTCCCTGTCAATCTTCTGCTCGTTCACATCAAAGCCGGCGACAATGTTGAGACCGCATTCGTTAAAACCCCCGTAGCCGAGGAGGGCGGCGCCCAGATTTCCAACACCGACCACATATGCATCAGTGGTATTATTCCATCCAAGAAAATCTTCAATAATACCTATCAACTCTTCCAGACTATAACCCGTCTTTGGTTTACCTACCGCATCGGCTATCTGGAGGTCTTTCCTCACCTGGATAGGAAGAATACTCAAATCATTGCCGATCTGTGTACAGGAGATAAATTCGAGCTTTTTTTCTTCATGCATTCTCTTAAGATACTGGTGATATATCGGGAGTCTCCTTAACGTCGGTTCAGGAATAGCTTTTGTCTGCCCTGCAGCCTTTACTTCCATATCCGCCATCTTACTTCCTCCTTTCCGTTTATTAGATATTCTATTATCGATAGTTATGTATCGATAATAGAATATCGATAAATTTATATCTTGTCAAGTACTTTTTTATAAATTGTGGCTTATCAGTTGATTATGCCGGCATTATCCGATTCTCTAAAAATGATGTTATTACACATACAAATCATATAAAAATGATTGACAAAATTGTACATTTCATATTAAATGTTTGTGAAATAATTATCAATTGATTGAAAAAGGAGCGAAATATGAAAGATGCGGTAATAGTTTCATGCGCGAGAACTGCAATAGGTCAATTCGGTCAGTCTCTGAAAGATGTGCCTGTTGTAGAACTTGGTGGAATAGCAATTAAAGAAGCGGTAAAAAGAGCTGGAATCAGGCCGTCGAGAAACAAGGACAAGGAGTTTGCACCTGACATTTTCGGAGGAAAAACCGAAACGGAACTGGAAGCAAAATATTACGATTTTGACAGCAGCCTGAAAGAGGTAGAGATCGATGAAGTCATCATGGGCAATGTTCTTCAGGGCGGGTTAGGCCAGAATTCCGGAAGACAGGCAAGCATACGTGGCGGAATGCCGAAAGAAACACCGGCATATACACTCAACAAGGTATGCTCCTCCGGGTTAAGAACAATCATTAATGGTATACGTTCTGTAGAATGTGGCGATAATGAAGTCGTGGTGGCCGGCGGCATGGAAAACATGAGCCTTGCACCATATGCACTTCCTTCTCTGCGTACCGGCGCAAGGATGTTTGACTCAAAGGCAGTTGACCTCATGGTGCTCGACGGAGTATGGGAAATTTTCTATGGATATCACATGGGTATGACAGCGGAAAATATCTCTGAAAAATTCGGTATCACAAGGGAAGAACAGGATGCATTCAGTCTTGTCAGCCATCAGAGGGCGATGAAGGCCATTAAAGAAGGCCTGTTTAAGGATGAAATTGTCCCGGTTATGATTCCACAGAAAAAAGGCGACCCCATTATTTTTGCCACTGACGAAAGACCTATGGACACAACTATGGAAAAAATGGCGAAGATTCCCACAGCTTTTAAGAAAGGCGGAACAGTTACTGCAGGAAACGCGTCAGGCCTTAACGATGCAGCCTCAGCAGCGGTAATCATGTCACGTGATAAAGCAAACGAACTGGGAATCAAACCTATGGGCAAAATGCTGTCATGGGCAAACGGCGGTGTAGATCCTCAGTATATGGGACTCGGGCCTGTTCCTGCAGTCCGTAAAGCATTGAAAAAAGCCGGTCTCACCCTTGATCAGATTGACCTTATCGAGTTGAATGAAGCCTTTTCAGTGCAGGCACTTTCCTGCATGAGGGAGCTGAAAGTTAACCCTGATAAATGCAACATGTTCGGCGGCGGCATATCGCTCGGCCATCCAATCGGATGTACCGGTGCAAGACTTGTTACAACAGCCCTCTACCAGATGAAAAGACTTGGGCTTCGTTATGGACTTGTTTCCATGTGTATCGGCGGTGGTATGGGATTGGCTGCAATCTTCGAGTGTGAGGGATAACGGCCATGGAATATAAAAACTTAATAATTGATATAAAAGATGGTATTGCAATTGTTAAGATAAACAGGCCGAAGGCTCTGAATGCCCTGAACTCTGAAACAGTTAATGAGATAAAACTGGCGGCGGAATCATTAGATGAAAACAGAGACGTAAAAGTTGTTATTCTCACCGGTGAAGGAGATAAGGCATTTATTGCAGGCGCTGACATCCTCGAGATGAAGCCTATGAACGCATTGGAAGGCATGGCTTTTTCTCATAAGGGGCATGAGGCTTTTTCCAGACTGGAAAATATGAGCAAACCGGTCATTGCCGCTGTAAACGGATATGCCCTTGGCGGAGGATTTGAAGTAGCACTTGCCTGTGATTTTATCTACGCTTCCGATAAAGCCAAAGTAGGTTTCCCTGAAACAACACTGGGGATATTCCCTGGTTTCGGAGGGACACAGAGAACGGCAAAACTTATCGGACTGGCAAAGACAAAAGAATTGATATTCACCGGCAAAACAATCTCGGCACAGGAAGCCTATGAATTGGGTCTTGTAAATAAGGTCATTCCCCATGATGAATTAGCGAAGGAAGTAATGGCCCTTGCAGAAAAAATCAAAGCAAACGGACCCATCTCGATCGGTCTTGCAAAGGAATGTATAAATAAAAGTTTATTCCTCGATATGGATTCAGCATTAATGCTTGAGGCAAAGGATTTCGGTCTGTGTTTCGGCACAAAAGACCAGAAAGAAGGCATGACGGCATTTGTTGAAAAAAGAAAAGCCACCTTTACAGGTGAGTAATATAATACAATATAAAAGGAGGATACTGTGAAGATAGTTGTATGTATAAAACAGGTTCCTGATACAGAAGCTGAAATCAAATGGGATATACCAAAGGGTATGCTCAAGAGAGACAGCATTGATACAATAACAAATCCCTTTGATGAATTTGCCCTTGAAGAAGCGCTGCTCACAAAGGAAAATTTTGATGGAGACATCGTGGCAATCAGTATGGGCCCGGAAAAGGCAAATGATGTACTGAGGAACGCCCTTGCATTAACTGTAAATGAAGTATATCGCCTTACCGATGATGCCTTTGCAGGCTCCGATACATTCGGGACTGCCTCGGTGCTTGCTGCAGGAATTAAAAAAATCGGAGATGTTGACGTCATCTTCTGCGGAAAACAGTCCACTGACGGGAACACCGGTGTTGTAGGCGCAGAGATTGCCTCTATTCTCGGGTACAGCCCGCTGACATATGTTTCTAAAGTGCGCCAGATTGATCCGGCAAATAAAAAGATAGTTGTTGAAAGGGTTATAGAAGGCGGCACTGAAGTCGTAGAGGCAAAATTACCGGCAGTTGTCTCTGTTATCAAAGGGATTAATGAGCCACGGCTCCCGAATCTTATGGGTATCAGAAAGGCTGCAAAGGTTGCTATACCTGAGTGGAACGCAGATGACTTAGGTATTGATAAAGGAAAAGTCGGAACAGCAGGTTCCTCTACAAAGGTTGTGGAAATCGCCGTACCGCCTCCAAGGGGAGCAGGAGAAATTCTGAAGGGTGAGATCGAAGACATCACTAATATCGTGACTGACAAACTGATTGACATGAAAGTCATAAAATAACCGGGAGGAGGAAAGACTAATGGCTAACGATGTATGGGTATACATAGAACATAAAGACGGTGGCATAGCACCGCTGTCATTTGAATTACTGGGCATTGCAAAGACAATGGCCGGTGATCTGGGCTCAAACGTGTGCGCCTTTGCAATCGGCGAAAACGTTGATAATATTGCCAAGGAAGCATTCTTTTATGGTGCCTCAAAGGTAATCGCAGTTGAAGGCGAGGTTTTCAAGGGTTTCAGATCAGAAGCTTATGCAAAGGCAGTAACATTCCTGCTTGATAAATACAAACCGGAAGCTGCTCTCTTCAGGGCGACAACCCAGGGTACAGATGTTGCGGCAGCAAGCGCGGCACAGCTTGGAATGGGTCTCTGCACAGACAGCATTGATCTTAAGGTAGAAGGCGGTCAGATAAAAATGACAAGGGCAGCTTTTGGCGGTAACTATTCGGTTACAGTTGTAAATGAGAAGGCAAAACCACAGATCGTTACAGTAAGACCGAAGGCATTTGCAATGCCGGAAAAAGATGAGTCGAAGTCCGGCGAAGTAGTCAAAGAATCCTTTACTGTTGCAGAAGGCGATTTAAATACTAAAATCCTTGAGTTTAACAAATCCGAAGTTGCGATAAATCTTGTTGAAGCAGATATTATCGTATCAGGAGGCAGGGGTCTTGGGAATGAAGAAGGATTTAAACTCATAAAAGAACTTGCAGACATGATAGGCGGAGCCGTAGGCGCATCACGTGCAGCCGTTGACTCAGGATGGATATCCCAGGAACAGCAGGTCGGACAGACAGGCAAGACCGTAAAACCAAAAATTTATATTGCCTGCGGCATCTCCGGCGCTATCCAGCACCTTGCAGGTATGAGAACAGCAGATTGTATTGTGGCAATCAACAAAGACCCTGAGGCGCCTATTTTCAAAAATGCAACATACGGTATTGTAGGCGACTACAAGCAGGTTGTGCCAAAACTTGTAGAGAAATTCAAAGCCAAGCTGAATAAGTAATAACACCTTGAAATAAAATAAAAAAGGGAGCGTATCGGCTCCCTTTTTTATTTCTTAATCTTTTCCCGGCAAGCCGAAATTTATTTTTCAGTTTACCGGTCATTAATGTGCTTTGCCATGTGTTGCCAAAAAATATCTCTCCAAAACATTTGAAACCTTTTAAAAATAGTCCATTCAATTTGCATTACCTGAGGTTTGAGTGTATCTTATTCCACAAATACTATGAAGGCGATTGAATACTGTATTGGCTGCCTTAGCAGTCTTGCAGAAAAAACCTTACAATTATCATATTGTTATAATAGAAACACTTTTTCACATTGCTGCACTATAATAGAAAATCTTTTTAAGCAGGGAAAATCTCCACCTGGGATTGCGAACAAATTACTTAAATATATTAAAAGTACAACAGGTGTTTATGATCCCTTTGTGTTTTTAAAAGAAAAGGAACTGAGAAAAGCACAGAAGGCTTTTGAACAATTACCAGATAGATTTTCCGACTCTCTGGAAGGAGTAATTAAGCTCTCTGCCTTGGGAAATTCTCTGGATTTTTTTACAGATGATGCATGCGGTTTTGACATGACGGGGTTTAATTTTTCCGGCGATATGGATAAAATTGAAAATGAGATTTATATTAAAAACAATGATGTTTTGATACTCGGCGACAATATCGGTGATTTTGTTTTTGATATACCCCTTATCGGATTTCTGAAAAGTATGGGGAAGTACATATACTATGCTGTGAAAGAACATCCTGTACAAAATGATCTTTCAATGCCGGATGTTTTAAAATATGATTTTTTGAAGCAGTTTGATAATATTATAACTTGTAATGATGAAGTGGGCATTCGGTTAGAAGATATGAGAGGAAAGATAAAAGACCTGTGGGATAAGGATGCAGTTATTATTGCCAAAGGCATGGGTAATTATGAAACGATCTCGGAATATCAGAATGAAAGACCTGTTATTCATATAATGAAAGTAAAATGTCCTGCCGTTGCAGCTACAGCGGGGTATAAAAAAGGCACTTATGTGGCAAAGTTATGCTGATCCAATATATTTTAAGAAAAATAAAAAATATGTTTATGATTTAAGATTAACAATCTAAAATTGATTTGCAAAACAAATCGTAATAGGTGGTGACAGATATGGCAAAAAAGAAAGATTATTATGAAACCCTTGGGGTTGCTAAAACAGCATCAGAAGAAGAGATGAAGAAGGCATACAGAAAACTTGCCATGAAATACCATCCGGATAGAAATCCTGGAGACAAAGGTGCTGAGGAGAAATTTAAGGAAATAAGCGAAGCTTATGCCGTATTGAGCGATCCTAAGAAGAGAAATCAATACGATACTCTCGGTATGGGCGGTTTTCAGCAAAGCCATTCGGAAGAGGAGATTTTCAGGGAATTCAACATGGGGGATCTATTTAAGGACCTGGGTTTCGGGGGCGGAGACATCTTCAGCACCATCTTTGGTAAGCAGGGAGGCAGAGGCGGAAGACAGAGGCCACAGTCACGGGACTTTGGCGACTATATCACCAGAGAACGTGAATCGTCAGCAAATTTAGACCTCAATTACGAGTTGGAAATACCTTTCATGGATGCCATACATGGAAGTGAAAAAAGAATTTCCTTCACAACCCAGCAAGGCTCAGAAGATGTAAATGTAAAAATCCCGAAAGGTATCTCTTCGGGCAAGAAATTAAGACTTCAGGGCAAAGGCGGTACAGACCCCTATACAGGCAGGAAAGGGGATCTCTATGTTACAATCAAGGTTGGAGAGCATCCTGTGTTTAAAAGATCAGGCAATGATCTTTATGTAACAAAAGAAATAAAACTTACCGATGCATTACTCGGGACAAGCATCGAGGTTCCTTCAATTAACGGTCCCAAGCGTGTAACAATTCCGCCGGGGGTACAGAGCCATTCAAAGGTACGGCTTAAAGGTCTTGGTGTACCGGATTTAAAAAAAGACAGCGCAGGAGATCAGTATGTGGAAGTGATCATTAATATACCAAAGAAACTGACGGATAAACAAAAATCACTTTTTGAAGAACTGAAAAAGGAAGGAATTTAATGCTGCCGAGGAGGCATATCCTTGATGTAATGGAGTTTGTAAAAGACGAAGATGACATTCTTGCCATGTCGACGGTTACTCTTGCTATAGATGCAATAAAGTACATGGAACCGAATTTAAGGAGGGACCACCTTGTTGAAGCGCTGGAACTAAACGAATTCATCTGTTTTATGTTCCCTCTCCAAAGGCCTCGAAACAGGTCATTGCTGTTTCATGTGGTATCGGATCTGCTTGGCTTGCTGCTATACGGAGTACCAAAAAAAAGTAAACAGGCTCTTGAAAACCTGGAATCAATAAATTATTCTGAAAAAAATATGGAGGCTTACCCCGTTATAGAGGTATGGGATGCTCTGAAGGATCGGGTTTATTCAAAAAAACACGGGGCAGTAAGCATAATAGATGGTTTTGTAAAAAAAATTAGGGTCGAGATGGATATTATTGAGCGTTATCCTTTTGTAGAAGATATTTTTTATAAATCTAAGGAATATGTTTCTGAATGGCTTCCGTCTTTATCCAAATACTACGATAAACGCGCTAAAACAATCAAAAGCACTTATGATAAATGGTGGTCTGTTTGGCTTTGCGATGAAGAAAAGGATAATATACTGTCAGGGATGATAAACAGACTCTACGTACAGGCTGAAACAGAATATGGCGTTACTATAGATAAGGAAAGAATCTTCTCATCAATAATTCTTGACAAGGATGTTAATAGAAAAGAAAACGAGCAGTTTTCAGCACTATATAAAAAAGGTATAAATTTATTGTTAAAAATTTAGCAAGCGGTATTGACAAAAAGGCCTTTATATACTTATATTACTTTTAGCAATCATTCGTGGCAATTGCCAAAAACAAATTTATGAAGGGAGTGTGATACAATGAAGATTAGACCATTGCAGGACAGGGTCCTTATAAAGAGGATCGCGGAAGAGGAAAAGACAAAAGGGGGTATTATAATCCCGGATGCGGCAAAAGAGAAGCCTCAGGAAGGTAAGGTTATAGCAGTAGGCGACGGCAAAACACTGGATAACGGCACAAAGGCCCCTCTGACAGTGAAGGTTGGCGACAAGATACTTTTCGGCAAATACTCAGGTACAGAAATTAAAGTCGATGGCGAAGAACATCTGATCTTAAGAGAAGATGATATCCTTGCTATTGAAGAAGATTAAGAAAGGAGAAATAGGATGGCAAAAGAGATAAGATACGATCATGCTGTAAGAGAGTCGCTTCTAAAGGGTGTTAATGCCCTTGCAGATGCAGTAAGGGTGACTCTTGGACCTAAGGGCAGGAATGTAATACTGGATAGGTCTTTCGGGTCCCCAACAGTTACAAAAGATGGTGTTACTGTTGCAAAAGAGATTGAGCTTGAAGACAAATTTGAGAATATGGGCGCCCAGATGGTAAAAGAAGTTGCAAGTAAGACAAGCGACATAGCAGGCGACGGTACAACTACCGCAACTGTCCTTGCCCAGGCAATTTACCGTGAAGGGGCAAAGCTTGTCGCAGCAGGCCATAACCCGATGGAGTTGAAAAGAGGAATTGAAAAAGCAGTTGTTGTAATCATCGAAGAACTGAAAAAAATCTCCAAGCCTACCCAGGACCAGAAAGAGATTGCCCAGGTAGGAACCATCTCAGCGAATAACGACGAGGAGATTGGTAAGATCATAGCTGAGGCCATGGAAAAGGTTGGAAAAGAAGGGGTTATCACAGTAGAAGAAGCAAAGGGAATGGAGACCACCCTCGAAATCGTTGAAGGTATGCAGTTTGATAAGGGCTATATATCTCCGTATTTTGTAACAAATCCCGAAAAGATGGAAGTTGTTATGGATGATCCGGCGATACTGATTAATGAGAAGAAAATAAGTGCTATGAAGGACCTTCTTCCTATCCTTGAGCAGGTTGCGAAGATGGGAAAACCACTTGTAATTATTTCCGAAGATATTGAAGGTGAAGCTCTGGCAACACTGGTTGTAAACAAGCTTAGAGGCACTCTGAAAGTCGTTGCCGTTAAAGCTCCCGGTTTTGGTGACAGGAGAAAGGCAATGCTTGAAGATATCGCAATTCTAACCGGTGGACAGATGATATCTGAAGAGCTTGGCATCAAACTTGATACTATTTCCCTGAAAGACCTTGGATCTGCAAAGCGTATAGTTATCGACAAAGACAACACGACAATAGTGGATGGCGCAGGCGATAGGAAAGAGATTGAAGGCAGGGTAAAACAGATAAGGGCTCAGATAGAAGAGACAACCTCTGACTATGACAGGGAAAAACTCCAGGAAAGGCTGGCAAAGATTGTCGGCGGAGTGGCCGTTATCAACGTAGGCGCTGCAACAGAAACAGAGATGAAAGAAAAGAAGGCCCGTGTAGAAGATGCGCTGCATGCAACAAAAGCAGCTGTAGAGGAAGGTATTGTTCCTGGCGGCGGTGTTGCATATCTGAGATGCCTTCCGAAACTTGATAAACTTAAAGTTGAAGAAGGAGCACAGGAATTCGGCGTAAAGATCGTAAAGAAGGCCCTTGAAGAACCGTTAAGATGGATCGCAAATAACGCTGGCCACGACGGCTCGATTATAATCGAGAAAGTAAAGAACGGAAAGGGCAGCTTTGGTTTTGATGCAGCTAAAGAGATCTTTGTTGATGATATGATGGCAGTAGGCATTATTGATCCGACTAAGGTAACACGGTCGGCTCTGCAGAACGCTGCATCAGTCGCATCCTTAATGCTGACAACTGATGCAATGATTGCCGAAAAACCGAAAGACAAAGGCCAGATGCCTATGATGCCCCCGGGCGGTATGGGCGGTATGGGCGGTATGGGTGACATGTATTAAAAAACATGAGGGGACTTTTTTAAGTCCCCTCTTTTTTTAACATATTGATTATCCGGGTCAGCTTTTTTCCGAGCGATATTTAAATGATAGATTGAGTCTTACACGATAGCTTGTTACGTTCCCATCTTCTACTGTTACATCCTGTTTAACAACCTCTGCAACACGCAGATCTTCAAGTGATTTTCCGGCAGTCTCTATAGCAGTCTTTGCAGCATCTTCCCATGACTGTGTGCTTGTCCCTACCAGTTCAATGATTTTATAAACACTCCCGTCCACACCACCCTCTAAAGCCACCATAGCTACCTCCTTTAATGTTTTTTAACAACATATAAAAATTAATAGCATGGCTGAGCGATATGTCAAGCAGGAATCTTCGGGCAATGTCAAACACTAAGCCTGCAAGGTGTACGACGAAGTATTTGGAAAATGTTATTTTAAACCATCTATTTTTTACGCCTGACAATTTATGAGATTTTTTAAGTTTTCGGCAAAGTTTGTTGTAAACATACTTCACCTGCCCTGCCTTCGATATGCCCGTATACAGTTTCACATACAGGGCTGTTTTTATTATTTTTCAACTCAATTGCAATATCTATGATTCTTTTGTATGTAAAACCAAGTTCAAGTGTCTTTTCGATAAGCATTTCGAGGAGATGCGACCATTTTTTTCCTTCAAGTTCTGTATGAATGGTAAGAATGTTCAGACCTCCTGTCAGGGTGTTCAAGTAGAAATTACCAAGAGATATTATTCCAGTGCCTACAATACCTACAACCTCGTCAAGGGTCGGAAGTGTGGTTGGTATTTCAAGAATCCCAAAAGATTCTTTGCCCATTTCCGGAAAAAATGGTGATTTTCCCCGGACATTACTTGTATAAATAAAATTATTTTCTTCAAAAAAACGTAATGCATGGGTATTTGTCATCCATCCCGGTGCTGCAAAAGACTGCGGGGGCCGCTTCATTATCTCCTGATAAGTAGTAAAAGCCTTCCGCAGTTCTTTCCAGGTTTCTTCTCTGTTGAGGTGCTTTATATGGTCATGCCAGTAAACATGGTCATGGCCATGAATCCCCAATTCATGGCCTTCATCCATGATTTTATGAAGGAGATCTGCATTTTTCCTCGCTATCTCGGGCCCCGGCAGCAATAAGCCATAAAGCAGGGTCCTTATACCGTAAGTACTGACGACCCCAACCCTGCCTGCCTTTTTTAAAAACCCTTTTCTCGTAAACACCCTTTTAATTGTCCAGCCTGTATGGTCTTTACCCATAGGAACAAAAAAACTTGCATGTATGTTATATTTTTTAAAAAGAGCCAGTAAAGCAGGCACACCTTTTCTCATGCCTGCATAAGTATCCACATCAACCTTTATTCCTATCAGTTTATCCAAGCTTCATCTCCTCTTGAGAAATTCGGCAAAGTTGAGCAACGCAAAGTCAGACCTTGTATTGATTTTCCAAATTTGTCGTATTTTATAGCATTAAATCTTCCCATATTATAAAATGTCAGACAACTAAAAATTTAATTATGCTATACTTCCTTTATAAAAGTGCTTTCAAATGTTACGAAAGTTCTGAGTTCAAAAATTTGCTTGTAGCATTGATTAAACCAAGGAGACTTTTATGAAATATTTTGTCTTTGTCACCGTAACCATAATGTTTGTATTACTTTCTAATATGAGCGTTTTTGCCCAGACAAAAGGTGGTGGCTGGCAGTTATATT
>Ga0351900_1056_pt1 | contig 33923 bp, 32 predicted proteins | sample BONcelHT113001D3_FD_205827 | JGI IMG/M metagenome (GOLD analysis project Ga0351900, IMG submission 205827) | Enriched cells from coal bed in the Powder River Basin, Montana, United States - BONCAT cells T11 rep1 HSBNCT.T11.300.1.D3 ...
TTTTTTTACATTTTCTGCCTGTTACCGCGAGATGTCAAGCGGATTTTATGAATAGTGCCAAAGTAAGATCATTGAATGCCATCTGTAACATCGTATCTAAGGCAAAAACCACGTAGTACGAACTTCAGGAAGTTTTTTGTGCCTCAGGAAAAGCCCACGCAGTATGCATTTCGGGAAGAAAGCAGTGCCTCTGGCAAAAACCACGCAGTATGTACTTCAGGAAGGCTTTGCGCAGGAAACAAGACCTAACAACTCCCACCGGGTTTGCCTTTCCAAACCAATAGCCTTTTTTCCGCCTGATCTGTATATTTTATTCTAATGGTGGCAGAAGCATCATTATTTGATATCATTTCAGGTTTTATACCAAGTCGCTGTCAAACATTAAATGTCTGATTTACCGGGCATAAAACCAAGTAAGCTTTCAAAATATCACAGTTTATTTTTTGAAAGCAACTTGGTTTTATCTTATCCAAGCACCTGAAGCCCTTTACGGTCAATGAGATCAAGAAGCCTTTGCGCCGGTCCGCTCGGTTTTTTCTGACCCCGCTCCCATTGCTGCACTGTTGTTTTGCCGATACCAAGAATTGCGGCAAATACTGCCTGGCTTACTTTATTGGCAGTTCTGATACGTCGTATATCATCGGGGTTGAATGCCCGTCTTTTCGGCAGACAAAGGGCTTCTACTTTTCGCATAGTGATTTCGTCCATGGCGCCAACCTTAAACAAGTCGCGGGCCATCTCGTGTGCAATATCAAGAATCTCACTCATGGTGTACCTCCCATATGGATCCATTGGTTAAAAGTTTTTTGATTTCTTCGTCAGTCGCCAAAACAAATGCTTCGGCAGCAATACTTAAAGCAGCCTCTTCCTTATCGGAGATATCGGCACTTGCATTCTTTGCAAAGGCATAGAGAAAGATGATCCGTTCCGTGTTAGGTTTTCTATATCCTACAATCGTACGATATCCTCCCCGTTTTCCACCACCGGACCGTGCAATTCTTTTCTTAAACAGATGCCCTCCGAGATCAGCTTCAACATTTCCCGAAATTATCTGAATTGCTGCATTATGAAGAACAGAATCGGGAATATTTTCATTCTTTGCCCAGCGATAAAACCACTTGTTCTTAAATACTCTCACCGTATTAAGTATAGCACTTAGTGCTACAGCATGCAATATATAATAGATTTCACACTTTCTTGGAAATGAATCACCCCGCCGCAAGCAGACGGGGTATCAAAGGCGAGATAAGAATATGAAACCATTTCGAAGCAAGCTTCGGGGTATGAACCCGCGGGGCAATCAACAGAGTTCGAATTGACCTGACTGAAGGTTGCGACACAAAAGCACAGATAATTTGTTAAACCTCTGGGCTGCGGATAACAGTCAAAAACATTACCACATGAAATACACCATAAAAGATAAAATGTTCATTATGTTTGTTGCAGGGAGAATTTTGTGCCTCATGCAAAATCTAAGCGATGTGTATTTCGGGAAAAAAGCAGTGTCTTTGGCAAGAACCACGCAGTACGTAGTTTAGGAAATTGTCGACGCTATTCTGCCCTATTTAAGTTTGCGGTTTTACCCAAAACCTCTTCGGCCCATTGATTAAGGCTTTTACCTGTGGTTTTTGCCATGGCAAGGGCTCTGGCATGAATCTCAGGAGAAACGCGGAGCATTATCTTGCCGGAAGCCGCTTTCAAAGGTTTTCGGCCTGCGGCATCACAATCTGCCGCATAATGATCGACGGCAGCCTGAAAATCGGTCTGGAGTTCTTTTACAGTTTCTCCATGGAACGTTATACTATCCGTGATCCCTATAATCTTGCCGATAAAGATATTATCCCTTTGATCAAATTCAATCCGGGCAGCATATCCCTTATAGGTCATTACGTTTTTCATAGTGTCACCTCCAAATGTCGAAACCACTCACGCAGTTCTTCAACCTGATACTTTTTTGCTTCCTTACCCGGGTGGGGTCTATGAAGGTACTGCCTGCTCCCCTTCAATTCAAAGACGATACGAAAAGTAAATATCCCGGATTTATCAATGGTAAAACAACCTCTGCCTATTGAAGCCTCTTAAAATATTTTTTGAGGTCAATCTCTTCCCATTCCGAATACCCTGGCGTCTTAAGCCACATTCTCGTCTCTGCCGGTACAGCAACAACCTGATAGATCGTCCTGACAATTCCTTCGTCCGGAAACGTCGCGCCTCCTTTGGGGATCGTGGTATCGAATATCTGCATCATGGCCTGCGGGGTTATCTTGCCTTTTAATGACTGCCCGAGGTGCAGCAGGTTCTTCCTTCTTGTATTGGTGTAGCCTATCCCTTCATTTTTTTTATTGAAGTAGGGCACTTTGTATTTCTTCCATGACGGGTCAATGAAGTCGTTTGTTGCGGAGATGAGGCCCTTGTCCTCCCTTCGTACCGTTCTGAAGGTTGCCCATTCATAGATAACACTTTTCTCAGGTGTAGAAACGTTCATGATCAACCCGGCTTGCGGGCGGGTCGTCTGGAAGAACAGGTCCATGTCTGTCATCGATGAGGCGCTGAACAAAGAGGAAAGAAGTACGTTATTGGTGTTTTGCCTGTCCATGAAGACTTTCTTGTCTGATACCTGTCCGTTCTGGAGTTCCAGGAATATACCCTTACTGTTAAAGGCGGTCTGGTAAAAGAGTCCGCCCACATAATCGATATGAGCGACAGAGTGGCCGTATCCTTCAGGGTTCCATACCAGAACGTTCAGGTATTTTGAATATTTTCCGAGGTTTTTCGTTGGCAGGTCCAGGTTACGGCCTACCACAAGAGGCCCTCCGCCCGTATAATCCGCCCAGGCCGATAAGCTGCTGCAACCTGCTTCAAGAAGAATCGGAAGAATTGCCGTCATTATCCTTGTTTTTTCAGTATTGAGCCCATTGGTTTCTGCAACACCATCGATAAATTCCTTAAACATCTGGGGCATGGAGGCATAATATCCGTCGGCAATCTTCTTCAGGTCAGCAGAGGCTGCTTCAGGTCTTTTCAATATGTTCTCGTCAAAAACTTCCCGGTAAAGTGCCTGGATCTGTTCACTCAAAAGATTGCCGTATTGCCTTCCCATTTGCCTAAAATTGCCATGGAGTTCTGCGATGTAGAACTTTCCGCGGGGAGACAGATACAGTTTACCGCCCTCGAATGATTTTACCGGGGGTTGATCAGTTTCATTGTTTGCATAGCCGGGCATTATCGAAGCGAGAAACAAGACAACAGCCAAAAAGTATTGCATACAGTTCATGGGCAGTCCTCCTTGATCCGGAATGATCTCTATATTTGGGTAATAATTATATAATGCAAGCGATTTCTATTAACATATTAACTTAAAAAGCAATGTTTTATTTAACAATTTCCAAGGGGCGGGACGTCCTGGTTTAATCAAAGTCAATAAAAAGATTCTATCACCCGTCAGCAGGTCTCCTGTAACCTCCTTATTATGCTTTTTTGTTTAAATCTGCGGGTCAACCCCTATATGTTTTATCCACTACCCGACCCAGGTGCTTTGGAGGCGATATACTGCTATCCCTCGACAGTGCTTCATCAGGGTCAGTGGGTAAGAGGGAGTCGCTGCTCATCAATCGAAGCCATCCGCAAGGGATGCTCATGGACGTCCTGTTCCACCACTGTTCCGCCATTTTCACGAATTGCCTGGCTATGAAAAACTTATTTACAGAAAATGCGGCTGCAAAATAAATTATTTAAACATAAGGCTTATCGTCTGTTAACGAGCCGTCAGTTTTCAAATAACCGGTTAGCCCGTCAACAGAACGTATGTGTATATCCCTTTGCGGATATGCTATTTCTATATTGTGCTCCCTGAAAACCCTGTCAATCTCAAAACGCATGACTGATCTTACCTTGTCTCTTAAGAGTATTACGTGCATTATCCAGAACCGGAGATGGAAAATAAGCGCATTGTCCCCAAAATCACTGAACAGAACATATGGTGGAGGTTCTTTTAATACCTCCGGGTTTGAAATTGCGCATCGGATGAGCAGATCTTTTATGAGATTCGTATCGGAACCATAGGCCACACCTACAATAATCTCCGCCCTTCCCTTCGGATCTTTATGCGTCCAGTTGACAATTTTCTTTGAAACCAAATCGGAGTTCGGCAGGAATATTGTAGAATCCTCATTTGTCTGTACTACAGTGCTTCTTATGTTGATTTTTTGTACCCTTCCATGAACGTCTTCAAGCTGGATTTCATCGCCGGGGTGTATTGAGCGTCCAAAAAGCAGAATCAAACCGCTTACAAAATTTTTAATAAGATCCTGAAGGGCAAAGCCTACTCCCACAGAAAGGCCTCCTGCAATAATAGTAAGATTGCCGATGCCTATCCCCAGAAAGTTTAAAGAGACAATGGCATAACAAAACCAGATTATATAAGATGAGAGGGTTTGCAGGGACTTTATAACGCCTTCCTCGATGTTTTCCCAGCGTATTTTTAGAAATTTTATTGCTGTATGCGAAAAAGCTATAAAAGAACGGGCAATAAAAAATAATGCCGCAAGGGTCAATAAAGTTGTGATCCGCAACGATATCATGCCCCAATCCGTTTTCCATTGAATGATTTTTTTTAAGAGCGGCATTCCGCCGGTGTATATTGATGCCCATACGACAATCAGGGTAAAAAGTCCTATAAAGATAAGCGGTAAAACCATATTGCCCAATAAAATCAGGCTTATGGATTTCTGCTTGCCGGAATGTATGATCCTCCAGAAATAACTGCTCAATCCTGATCCGAGCTCAATATTCAAGACAACCATGAACCAGAGCGCAGAGATGAGCATGGAAAGACTTCCCAGGCCGAGCAAGGTCATTACGGCAAGTATGGCGGTAAGCCCTGTTGTGAAAATAGATAGTCTCTGTTCCAATTCGGGTACTATATGTTTCCTGATCAGGTGGTAATATATGCTGCACATAAGAAGTAAGGCTGCGAACAAAGGGGTCATTGTGACAATGGGGATACGCAATGCCTGTACGGTTATTCCGGCAGCAAAGATAAGCCAGAGGGGCCAGAGAATGTTATGACCTGTACTGTAAGCCTTTATGAACGATGTTTTTCGTAAATTCCAGGCAAGGGATACTGCGCTGCCTGCAAGTAGAATTTCCCCGAAGGCCTGATAAGCTCCGAACTGAAAATTTTCGGAAGTAACGGCATTGATAATAGTCGAAAGACCGAAAACTGCCCATATACTGAAAGGTAAATAATATCTGACCATATTGCTGTTATGTAGTTTTTTGCCGAGCCATTTAAGGAAAAAGTAGCAGACAAGGGAAGTTATGAACCCCAGAGAAATAATTTTGAGAATAAAATCATTAAAGGATTGTTTTTGCTCTTCGGAAGGCGTTAGCCCGTATAGAGCTACAAATTTCAACCATTTTGTCGCTACAAGATAAGCCAGTTCCCATGAGCCTGATGTAAAATAATGCTTTGTGGGCGTTAAGAAATATGTTCTCCATGAATCACCGAATTCCTTCTCAACATCTGATCTTTTTTGTTCCAGTCTCAAGAGAAAGTCTTCCATCTGATGAGGAAAAACAATAAGGAGTTGTTTTGCTGTGCTTATAACGGTTAAAAGCCTTACCAGATCTTCTACATATTCTCTGCTTATCCGGGCTGATTCTACCAGCAGCTTGTCCTCGGCTAATTTGCTGTATTCTTCTTTTCTTTCGTACATAGACTTTTCAAATTCGCCGACATTTTTTATCTGTTCATTTATGGGACTGATAATACTATTGGCGCCTTTTTTAAGGGCATCCATCCTCTTTAATGTGTTACGGAATTCAATAGGGTTGTTTTCCGCTATGCTGTGGATAAGGAGCAAATGTCTCAGCTCGCGGTTAAATTCCTGGGCCTTTTCCTGAAGCTTTCGAGCTTTTTCCGGTTGTTCGGCAATGAACTTTTTTATTTCAAGCTGTATTTCCCTGACCTCTGTCTGCTCCCGGTTTATCATATCGTTCCATACCGAATGCTTTTCCTGGGCTAACAGGGGCTGGGAACAGAAAGCAAATAAAACGGACAACAATAAGAACAGTGCTGGAACTATTTGTATTAAATGAGAATATTTTGAAGATTCACGATACATTTATTATTGATAAAGTGCCATAATAACTAACTTTTATCAAGTTATATAATTGCCGGAGGACCGGGGGGAAATCAACGTCATGTCCGGAATATTATTTGTACAGGCTCTTTTTATAACAGCTGCAGAATCCCGAAAAACCTGCAAGGGCTGCCAGTCCGGTTGACAACAGGCACAACTAAGTCGTATAATGTAGTGATATTTTTCACTTATTAAGAAGGAGGAGTTAATGGCAACAAACACATACGGATATCAGGGGAGCGATAACTACATAGCATCAAAACCCTTAATGGAGATTGTAAATGTTTCAGTCGCCCTGGGAAAACCGCTTGTTATCAAAGGCGAACCGGGCACAGGCAAAACGCTTCTCGCTCACAGCATAGCAGGGGCACTCAACAAAAAGCTTCTTATCTGGAACATCAAATCGACTACGAAGGCAAAAGACGGCCTCTACGTCTATGATACGGTTCAGAGACTGAACGATGCAAGATTCAAGGACAGGGACATCTCAGACATAAGGCAGTATATAAAGCTCGGGAAACTGGGCCAGGCATTCACCAGTGACGAGCAGCTGGTCCTTTTGATAGACGAGGTCGATAAGGCTGACGTAGAATTCCCGAACGACCTGCTTAACGAACTTGACGAAATGTCTTTTCATATACCGGAACTCGACGAAGAGGTCAGGGCAAAGCACAGGCCTGTTGTAATCATTACAAGCAACTCGGAGAAAGAACTGCCTGACGCTTTTCTAAGAAGGTGTATATTTCATTACATTGAGTTTCCCGATCAGGAGATGATGGAAAGGATCGTCAAAGTACACTATCCGGATATCGAAAACAAACTTATGAGAGAGGCAATAAAGAAATTCTACTGGATACGCGAGGTAGAGGGCCTAAGAAAGAAACCGTCGACAAGCGAGCTTATTGACTGGATAAAAGTCCTTGCGCTCGGCGGCATCAGCATAGATAAAATATCATCTGAAATACCTTTCCTGGGAACACTCCTTAAAACAGAGCAGGATACGGGAAGGTTCGTAAGACTCAGCAATGCCCAGGGCGGCGGGACAGGGTTTAGAAAAAGATTTTAAATAAAGACGGTCATATATTGAAGGCCGGCAATTCAAGGTCGTCAATTCGGGAGTTATAGAATGTTTACTGATTTTTTTTATCTTTTAAGAAAAAAAGGCGTGCCTGTTGCCGTCACAGAATGGATATCTTTTATAGAAGCTCTGTATAACGGTTATTTTCAATCAAGCCTGAATCACCTTTATTATATCGGCAGAGCTTTCCTTGTAAAAAGTGAAGCATTTTACGATATGTTTGACGAAGCTTTTCAGGAGTATTTCGGCGGAATTAAAACAGAGCCCGCTGAACTCGACAGAGTGCTTGAATGGCTCGAAAACCCTGTTCACAGGCTCCCGAAGATGAGTCCTGAAGAAATGGCGGAATTTCAGCAGAAGCTGGAAGAGTTCAAAAAAGAACACGACATGGAAGAATTGATGAGACAGTTCAGGGAGAGACTGAAAGAACAGAAGGAACGTCATGACGGCGGGGGCAAATGGATAGGAACCGGCGGGACATCGCCTTTTGGAGCGTACGGATACCATCCCGGCGGCATACGGGTCGGCGGGGAATCATGGATGCAGTCGGCATCAAAGGTAGCAGAGGAAAGGAGATTCAAGAACTATAGAAATGACATTATTCTTGACGTAAGACAGACAAAGATGGCCCTGAAAAAACTCCGGGAGCTGAAAAGAGAAGGTGCGGAAGAAGAATTGGATATAGATGGAACAATAGATAAAACCGCTAAGGAGGGCGGGGAGATTGAGCTTGTTTTTAACAGATCGAGGGAAAACTCTGTAAGACTTATTCTTCTCATGGATACCGGCGGTTCAATGTGGCCATATTCAGAGCTTTGTGAAAGGCTTTTTTCTGCGGCAACCCAGATGGAGCACTTTAAAGAGTTCAAGTATTATTTTTTCCACAATTGTATATACCAGGACATTTACGAGGATATAGGAAACTATAAAAGGGTGCCGACGGAAAAGCTATTTTCCAACTTCCATAACGGCTACAAGGTTGTCTTTGTCGGCGACGCCAGGATGGCGTATTCGGAGCTCTTTGACGTGAATGGCAGCATTGACTACTACTACACAAACGACAGACCGGGGTTGGAATGGCTCATGAAAATCAGGGAGCACTTTCCGCATTCAGTCTGGCTGAATCCCACTCACAGAAACTTCTGGGGGCATTATACCGTAGATACAATAAGCAAAGTCTTTCCTATGTTTGAGCTCACCCTTGACGGCTTAAAGGACGCGGTAAAGTCACTCGTCTCAAGGCCGAAACAGATGGGGCAGATACAGGGCTGACAGTGATGTGTTTGGCATCCCGGGTTTGGAACAGCATCAAATCTTTTTCTGAACTCTGTTTCTTGCAGAATCCCATATTTCCTCTAAAAACAATGTTAATTTATAAAAAATTGCATTATAATCTAATATGTTTGTAAAAAGGGCCCTGTACTATTCTTACGAGAAACTTCTTGAAAAGGAAGTGCAGAAGGGGACAGCGCCGACCCATATAGGAATCATCCTTGACGGCAACAGAAGGTTTGCGAGAGAGATGGGCTTTGATGACGTAACGATGGGACACAAGGAAGGGGCGAGGAAGCTTGATGATGTCCTTCAGTGGTGCAGCAATTTAGGCATTAAAATTGTAACAATATGGGTACTTTCAACGGAAAATACCCAGAGAGACAATCTGGAATTAAACGGCCTCCTGAAAGTAATAGAAGAAAAGATTATCGAACTCTCAAGGAGTCTGGTCATAAAGAAAAATGGTTTCAGGATTAAAGTTCTTGGGAAGTTCGATGTGCTGCCGGACACATTAAAAGAAGCAATAAGAAATGCCGAAGAATACACAAAGGATAATGAAAAACACATCCTGAATATAGCAATCAGCTACGGCGGAAGGGAAGAGATTGTTGAAGCGGTGAGGAAGTCAATAAGAACAAAAAGGGTAGAAAACGCCGATGAGCTTGCAAAAAGCATAACCGTTGAAGATATCACAAATCATTTATATACAAACGGCATCCCTGATCCGGACCTTATAATCCGCACAAGCGGTGAAATTCGTTTAAGCGGTTTTCTTTTATGGCAAAGTGTATACAGTGAATTTTACTTTTGTGATGCATTGTGGCCTGCCTTCAGAAAGATCGATTTTCTGCGGGCAATCAGAAGCTACCAGCACAGAGGAAGGAGATTCGGAAGATGAATGTTTGCACGGATAAAATATCATGCCTCAAAAACACAGAGCTTTTTAAATCCCTGGGCGAAGAAGAGCTTCAGGAGCTTTCTGCCAGACTGAAGGAAAGGGTTTACCCTCCCAATACTGCAATAGTCCGGGAAGGCGCGTCCGGAGATTCCATGTTCATCATAAAAAACGGGAAGGTGGATATAAAGAAGCGGGAACCCAATCTTGGGATAGACCTGTCGATCGCCTCCCTTGACAGCGGCGCCTGTTTCGGCGAGATGGCCCTTTTGACGGGCAACCCGAGAACAGCCACTGTAATGGCAATCCAGGCAACATCGGTATTTGTTCTGGAAAAAACTGATTTTGAGGGCCTGCTCAGAGAACACCCTTCGATCTCCATGTCCTTGAACAAGATAGTAGCTGAGAGGATTGAGACAATGAATGCCCAGCAGGGCATGGGCATCAAATCCCTTGCAACTATAAAGATTGACTCTGAAGTGCTCTCTCTGATTCCGAAACAACTTATTCTGCGCTACAAAGTACTGCCCATTGCCTACTCGAACAGTACCCTAACCCTTGCCATGGTCAATCCAACCGACCTTCCGGCAATAGATGAGGTAAGAAAGTTTATAAAAGGACTTGCCATTGAACAGGTTCTCATTGTCGATGAAGACTTGAAAACATTCATGGAAAAAGACTATCCCGAAATCATGAAGAAAGAGGAGGAGAAAGCCGAGGCCAGCATAGACTCTATCCTTGAAAACATGGATTCTCTCCAATCCGATATTATGAAAGATGTGGAGTTCGAAGAAGGCAAAGATGATGAAATGGGGATAGCAGACCTGGAAAGCGAGGCAAAGGGGGCACCCATTATAAGACTTACGAACAATATTATAGGTATGGCCTTAAAAAAGGGTGCAAGTGATATCCATATAGAGCCGATGGAAAAAGGGTGCAGGGTGCGCTACAGGATAGACGGCGTCTTAAGGGAAGAAATGATGCTGCCCAGAAAGGTGATACTCCCGCTCATCAGCAGGGTAAAGATCATCTCGAAACTGGATATTACGGAAAGAAGGCTGCCCCAGGACGGCAGGATAACCATGAAAGTAGGGGACAAAACGGTAGACTTCAGGGTATCGTCCGTTCCGACAAAATTCGGCGAGAAGATTTGTACGAGGATTCTCGATAAGAGCAATACTGCTATGGGTTTGGACAGGATCATATCTCATCCGCCTACCTTAGAACTTGTGAGGGATATGATAAAAAAGCCCTACGGTATCATTTTCGTCACAGGGCCCACCGGTTCCGGAAAGAGCACTTCCCTTTACAGCGCATTAGCGGAAAAAAATGAGATAGATGTAAATATATCTACCGTAGAAGATCCCATTGAGTATGACCTTGCAGGCATAAATCAGGTACAGGTGAACTCTGATATAGGGCTTGATTTTGCTCGGGTATTAAGGGCTTTTCTAAGACAGGATCCTGACATAATACTCGTCGGAGAAACAAGGGATAAAGAAACGGCAAAGATCGCGGTGGAGGCAGCCCTTACCGGGCACCTTGTTTTTACTACACTTCACGCAAATGATGCGCCAAGCACATTCATGAGACTCAACGAAATGGGCATAGAACCATTTCTCATCTCCACATCAATCATCGGCATTATTGCACAGAGACTTGTACGAAGGATCTGCCCGAACTGCAAGGAAAAGTATGTTCCAGAAAAAGTAATAACAAAATACCTTGGACTGCCGGAAGATGTAGAACTTTATAAAGGCAAAGGTTGTGATGCATGCAGTATGACAGGCTACAAAGGCAGGGTGGGTGTATATGAGGTGCTCATGGTTACTGAATCGGTGAGACATCTGATCGCGGAAGGGGCTGAAACAAATATAATACGACAGGAAGCTATAAAAAGCGGAATGAGAACCCTTAAAGACTACTGCCTGATACTGCTCGAAGGAGGTTTAACCACCGTTGACGAAGTATTAAGGACAGTGGCCATCCCAACTTGATAAAACATTCCATCGTCACATCTAAAACCACATCGGTATTGCTGCGTGTAATGCTCTGGCTTTGCATATCTGCTCTTATTCTTCTAATGTTTTATGTCTATCACGAAGGCCAGTGGAAGGAAATAATCCGCTTCTACAGGTTTTTTTTCGATCCGAGAAAGCTCCGTTTTTTTATTGAATCCTTCGGTCCTTTTGCTGCTGTAGTGTTCGTATTTGTTCAAGCATTACAGGTTGTTGCTGCCCCTATACCAGGTGAACTAACCGGCGTTGTCGGCGGTTTTCTCTTCGGGAATACATCAGGGGTGATCCTCTCTACAATTGGTCTTACAGTAGGCTCTCTCTTCGCATTTGGCATAACAAGGATCTTCGGCTTGAGGTTTGTGGAAAAGATAGTAAAAAAACAATATATAGACAAATTCAATTATTTTATTACACACAAAGGTCTGAACATCACTTTTATCCTCTTTCTCCTGCCCGGATTCCCAAAGGATTCTCTCTGCTACCTCCTTGGCCTTACCCATATGAGGCTTGTTGATTTCCTGTTTATGAATATATTCGGCAGGCTGCCTGGAACGCTTATGCTCACTCTACAGGGCAATGCGTTAAAAAACGGCAAATATCAGGCATTTTTCTGGCTGCTGTTTGCAAGCATCATATTTACCGTTGCCCTCTACTTTACGAGAAACTATATAATACATGCCGTCAACAAAACCATTCACAAGTTACTTGGAAAAAAGAATAATGATGAGGGCAAGCCCGATCCTGTAGACAGCAAAAACATCAAGTGAATGCTTCTTTAAAAATCTGATAAGAAATTTAAGGCTTAACAATCCAAAAATAAAAGAAGAGGCTACTCCAAATACCAACAACTCTATTTCTGATCCTGCATCGTCAAGATTCAAATGTCTTGACTCATAAAGAGACGTACCAAGTATTATCGGTATTGAAAGCAGGAAAGAAAAGTCCACGGCCTGAGTTCTCTTCAAGCCCATTAGCATGCCTACCGTAATTGTAATGCCGCTCCTTGATGTACCGGGCACAAGGGCTAAAGCCTGTGCTATGCCTATCCCTATTGCAACGGGATATGATATGCTTGCTTCACTTACATATATTCTCTCGCATATTAACATCAGGATCGATACTGCAATAAGGCCGAATACTGCTGCATACGGTGTTCTTAAATAAGATTCAATAAAATCTTTGAAAAGTAAACCGCACACAACTGCCGGCAAAGTGCCTGCAACGATCTTAAAAAAAAGTGAGTTCCCGAGCTTCCTTTCCTTCAAGTCTTGCAGACCTTCTATTAAAACAGTTAGAAACTTTCTTCCGTATAGGGTCAGAATTGCAAGGAGGGTACCGAAGTGTAACATTACATCAAAAGTTATGCCGCCCTCTTTAACTTTGAAAAACCACGGTAAAACAATAAGATGGGCAGAACTGCTTATCGGAAGAAATTCGGTTATGCCCTGGACGGCGCCTAATATAATACTCTCAAGCTCGCTCAAGACAGATCACCCGGCAAAAATCTGAAACCTATTTCCATGCTTTCCATGTTTAGAGTGGTGGGTATGGGTGGCAGAGGGTCAACAGCCCGCAATACCCGGAGAATTGATTCATCATATATCCTGTTCCCCGATCGCTTCTCAATGTTGATGTCCACTATTCTTCCGTCCTTTCGTATTCTGATTGTTACTACTGTTTCCAGGTCTTTTTTAAAGGAGGCTATACCGGGCAGGCCCCATGAATTTTTTATTTTTTCCCAAATTTCAAGCATATATCTCTGCGATACCGGATCAAGGGTTCTTCCTCCTCCCTCGGAGGAACCTGGCAGTCCATAACCACTACCGCCTGTTCTTCCCGGTCCTTCTGTTCCAGACATCCCTTTGGTCCTGGTAACGTCAAGATACTCTGTCCGTTTTTTCATCTCTCTTATCCGGTCATTGAGATGACTTAATTCTTCTTTGGTAGTTGATTCTTTCGAGGGAGCAGCCTTGGGGGGTACCTTTTTTTTCGAAAGGGATACAGCCTCTTTTTCCTTTCGCTCAGGCACAACCTTCTTTTTTGTTACGGAAACGGGCTTGCTCGCCCTTGCAGGAGGCATATTCTTTTCGGGAGCAGGTTTACTCTCCAAATATTTTCCTGCCCTCGAACCACCGCCGCCAATATCACCTACAAGGTTAACAGAATAAGACGATAACGCATCAAATCTCTTTGATGTTCTTTTTATTGGTATGCTGAATGCAGCAATCATAATGAAGTGGAGAATAATAGAGATTGTGAGCATTTTAAACCAGGTTTCTTCTTTCATGATAATCCGGCAGTAAGTATTTTCAGCCTTCAGCGAGCAGTAAAATATGCGTCGCCCATGATTCTCATTAAAGCGTTGATAACCGTGTGCTTGTTCGCCATTATTCCTCTGCAGGCTTTGTCACTATATTTACTTTCTCAACCCCCGCTTCTTTTACAATACCCATACAAGTCACAACAAATCCGTAAGGGACATTTTTGTCTGCCCTTAAGTAAATCTCTTTGCTGTTTTTATTTGTAAAAAGGAGTTGTATTGCCGCTTTGAGGTCTTTTACATCTAATCTTTTTTCGTTCAATATAAGCTGCTTATTGCTTGTAATGCTAAGTATTTGCGGCTCATCTTTGGTCGGCAGTGGTTTTGTTGTTACTTTCGGGATATCGATATTCATTCCGTGCTGCATCATGGGCGCGGTTATCATGAATATAATAAGCAGGACGAGCATCACGTCAACAAGAGGGACGATATTTATTTCAGAAAGGGGGGCTTTTGAATCCTTTGATAACTTCATTTCTCCAGAAGGTTCAATATATACATAGATGCGTTTTCCATTTTTGATAGAATTCGTTTTAGTCTGCCATTAAAATAATTATATGCGAGGACTGCCGGTATGGCTGTTGCAAGGCCGATAGCAGTAGCTATAAGCGCCTCGCTTATGCCTGGTGCAACAACAGACAGACTTGTTGTTCCCTTCAAACCTATTTCGCGGAATGAATCCATAATGCCCCATACCGTACCGAACAGACCAATAAACGGTGCAGTGTTTGCTGTTGTGGCAAGAAAAGAAAGTCTCCTTTCAAGCCTCTCTGTCTCCTCAGACATTATGATTTTTAGAGTATTTTCAACGGCCGGCATTGTTTCAGGCCTTATCCCGGGATTTTCTTTTTGCCTTGAGGCAATCTCCTTATAAGATGCAAACATTAGACGGTAGAAGGCATTGTTAGGGGTTTCTCTGTATGTCGTTACCAATTTCTTAAAAGAATCGGCATCTCTTGCGGTTCTCATAAACCTTTCTGAATCTTTTTCTGTCCTGCCGTATTGCTTAAGTTTATAGAGTATAATTGTCCATGATACAATCGAAAATATAAAAAGAATGGACAAAACTACCTTTGCAACCGGCCCGGAGGCATAGATCAGACTTAAAACACCGCCGGAATAATTATTTATACTCGATATGTCCACAGCAGAAACATACAACATATCTGCCTGTCTTGTAAATAAAAAAACCCCCTGGGCGGTCCCAGGGGGAAGGGGGGTTATTATGAGAAGCTAATGAGGGTGAATGTCTAAGTTAAAAAGCTGCTTGTGAATTAATGAACAACTCTTGAAGATATAACTTAATCATAAAGTAGCTCTATATAAAAAACCGCAAAAAACTTGATAAAACAGATTATTTGCAAGTTTAATATGTGAATTATTTAACATGAATTAATATAATACACGAATATGTTATTGTCAAGAAAATTATTGCAAACATCAAAATTATTTAATAAGTGCATCAATACCGACTTGCGTCAATAAAGAGAGCTTTTTGGTGAGCACATTTATATCTCTTCTGTTTGCAAAAACGCTTCCGTGCTGCGGGGCAATGATATCTATATCGATATGGCTTATCATGTCCATTGCATATTTTAATGCCTTTTCGGACGGCATAATCTTTCTGTGAAAATCTACTATGTCCGGGAGCGGACAATATGGTCTTCTTTTGACACAATGATCAAAATCTGTGCATTCAATGCATTCATCGTCAAGTTTAACAAAAAGATCCCATTCTTTTGAGAAACTTCCGAAAAGGTCACTGCTGAAGAGCGTTTTAGTTTTTGAATCATATGTTGTAAAACTTCCGGCGCTATGACAGTAAGGTGTTTTAAAAAATTGCAGAGTCCTCCCGCAAAAAGTATATGAATATCCGTATTTATCGATTGGCTCCAGCAGATTATGTTTTTCTCTTTCAATATAATAAGTTATGAAAATGTTATTGGTTGCATCGGAAAGGATCCTGAGATCCGGATTATCGCAGATGTCTATCATGTTCGACATTGAACCGCATAAATCCGGGTCAGGGTGCTGGTAAACCAGCGCCGAAATTTGTTTCGGATCTATCCCGGTCTGTAATATTTTCATCATAACAACTGCAAAGTCCGGACGGCTTCCGCCATCAATTAAAACCGCCTTATCTTCCTCAATAATCAGATATGGATTGCAGTGAAAATTTGTGATTCTATCATAAAATCCAACCCAATATATGCCTTCCGCTATCTTTATCGGCCTGTCATATCTTATGGAATCATTCATCCTATAACCTGCCTTTAACAAAATAGGCTTTCATTGCAGCCTTGTTTTTGAGGCTTATCTCCCCTCTTTCTTCAAAGGCAAAGTGTGTTTGCGCTCTAATGTATGTTTCATGGGATATGTTAACCTTACCCTTTTCTCCGGATGATTCAAAACGTGAGGCGATATTTACATTGTCACCGAATACATCAAACTGCATACGGTCTTTTCCAACAACTCCCGCCATTACCCTGCCTGTATGAATCCCTACTCGCATCTGAAAATGCTGTCCTTCTCTTCTGTTGAAAGAATCAATAAAATCGCATAAAACCAAACCGGCATTTACGGCCATTATGGCATGATCATCATGTTCCGCCGGGGCACCGAAGACTGCCATGTAAGCATCGCCTATGGTCTTTACTTTTGTTCCGCTAAAACCTGCTATAATATCATCAAACCCGTTGAATATCTTATTAAGCAGTTCTATTAAAACTTCACCGTGAATCTTTTCTGCAAGCAGGGTAAAACCGGCAAAATCTGAAAACAGGATTGTACATTCATATTCGCGAGGTATAAATTTGCCTTCATATTTTATTTCTTCAGCAACTTCTTCGGGAAGAGTGTTTTTCAGGAGCGCATCCACCCTGTTCTCCAGGGTTACATACTTGTGGACAAGCTCTTTCAAGAGCCTTTTCTGGACATTATTGTCCTCGATGGTTGCAAGAGATTCGAGATATTTAAGGATCGTATCATCAATCAGATGGGAGTATCTGTCAGGGTTGCGGTATAAGCTTGCTATCGAATCCGTTTTCATTTAAAATCCTTTGCCTAAAGAATAAATATCAATACTTTATTAATTATTCAACATGTTTTTGTCAGTAAGACCGTTTTGCACAATCTCTCATGTAAATCGTAGATTACCTGATTTTTTAAAGGGATTGTTAGTAATAAAATTATTTTTATAGACAATCTCTGCACACATGCACGGGTATTACAGTGTCGACATTATCTTTAATAAATTATTTAGTCTTATATTATGCTTTGCAAAAAAGGCCTACTGCCTTCCTCACCTCATCCATCGTCTCTTTTGCAATAACACTGCACTTATCCGCCCCCGTGTTGATCACATCTTTGATATAATCGGGATTTTTACTCAGAGAAGCTGCTCTCTCCCTTATAGGGGTCAATTCTTCCATCATATTTTTGAAAAGCATTTTTTTACAGTCAATGCAGCCAATACCGGCGTTCCGGCAGCCTTTATCAACCTCAAGGAGGGTATCGTTCAGAGAAAAAGCCCTGTGTATTGTATATATATTACATACTTCGGGATTGCCGGGGTCTTTTCTTCTTACCCTGTTTACATCGGTTACCGCTGTTCTCAGCTTTTCCCATATAGAATTGTCATCTTCCAATAAACCTATGTAATTATTCATTGATTTGGACATTTTACCTGCTCCGTCCACCCCGAGAATCTTAGGTGACACAGAAAGAACTGCCTGCGGCTCAGGAAATAAATTCCCGAATCTGCTGTTGTATTTTCTCGCTACTTCTCTCGATAGCTCTACATGTTGTACCTGATCCTCGCCAACAGGCACAAAACCGGCTTTATATAAAAGAATGTCAGCAGCCTGAAGAACAGGATATCCCATCAGTCCCATATTTATATTTGCCCTATGTTGTTTTGATTTATCCTTAAATTGCGTCATTCGCTCAAGTTCACCTATGGGGGTTACACAATTAAATATCCAGGCAAGCTCTGTATGTTCCGGCACGTGTGATTGAACAAGAATTTTGCATTTTTCGGGTGACAGGCCGCAGGCGAGAAGTATTAAAGCCGTATCAACAGTCCTGCTCGCAAGCTTTTCTATCTCGTACTCCACAGTTATAGCATGGTAATCAACCACACAGAAAATACAGTCATATTCATCCATTAAACTAACCCAATTTCGAATTGCACCTACATAATTTCCCAGATGAATCTCGCCTGTGGGCTGAATCCCGCTGAATATTCTTTTCATCTAATCCTCCACATTTTGTTGCTCAAAGCCGCTGCAGTTTTTTTGCCTTTACAGACATAAAATATTTGTCACGTTTAACCTTATTAAACAGAATGCATAGCAGCATCTCAATTTAACTTAAAAAGTCTTTAAAATCAATGGGGAATAACAAAACATTCTGTGCCTTAAACTGCGGGCTTTATCTGTATTTATTAAATCACAATATCCAACAGTTGGCTCTTCATCATGTCTTTGGCGGTAATTTCAAACCTTGCATTATATGTCTCGGACTTAAGCGCCTCCAGGAGCGCATTTATCCTGTCCTGACTAATTATAGTTGGGGCGGATTTTATTTTTTCTTTCGCCGGAATATTGGGTTTTTTCTTTGTAGACAATTCAACTTTATCAATAAAATTAAGGTCTTTAAATTCTTTTAGCAGCACCGGGGACATGCCGGACTTTTCTTGAGGCCGGTTAATCATACTTTTTTGTGTGGATAATTCCAATTTATCGATAGTCTCTTCAAAATTTTCTGTTCCTGTAGAATCTTTTACATGGGCTGCCTGGAGCTTTAAGAGGCTATCAAGGATCGCTGATTTTCTACTTTCATCTATCTTCATTATATAACTCTAAAAGCAAAATGTGTGCCATTTTACAGCATCATAAAAGGCTAATATATAAAGGTGGTTACAAGTTTTTATTGTATAGTCTGACCTGTAAGTGTCAAATGAATGTCGCAAATCATACGGGCAGATTATGCAAATTATGGGAAAGCGAAGGGTTGGTGCCTTCGATAAAACCTTCCATATGCTCCGGAAGGTTTGTAACTGAGCATTTCCCTGAGCTTTTTATTATCGTCTTTTCTATCTCTGAGGACAATACTCTGTACATATAATTTTCTATCGACCCTGTTTATACTGTAATTGAGCTTTTTTACATCTTTCATTGCTTCCGAAAAGACATAATTGTCGTCCTCTCTGGTCGGAGAAACATTAAATTCCACCGGTTTTATATATGCAGGAAGATCCTTAAATAACCGATATATTGAATCGTCTTTCAACATAATTGAAATTTACCCTAAGTAAGAAATAAGTTCAAGTCGTCATCTCCGGCAAAGCCGGGGACTTGCCTTAAAGAAACGGTTTATGAAGCAACAAAAAGATTGAACTGAATCTGGTTTTCATACATAATTAATAAAATAACAATTTTTTTTAAAAAGGCAAAATACACTGCAAAACCTGATTAATTACAGTTAAATAAATAGCTGAGAGGTTAATATGAAATTTCCGGAATACAGGCCGAGGAGATTAAGAAAAAATGATAAGTTGAGGGGTATGATCCAGGAAACGGAGCTGTCAGCAAAACACCTCGTGTACCCCATGTTTGTCAAGGATATGCAGGAAGAAAAGGTTCCCATACCTTCCATGCCGGATATATATCAGTTTTCTGTTGAGGGCCTGCTCAAGGAAATAGAGGATGTTGTGAGTCTGGGCATACCGGCGATACTGCTCTTCGGCATCCCGGAAAGAAAGGATGAGACCGGGAGCGGCGCCTACGACAAAAACGGTGTTATACAGAGTACAACAAGAAAAATAAAAAAGCTTTTTGGCGATGATATTATGGTTATCACCGATGTTTGCATGTGCGAGTATACAAGCCACGGCCACTGCGGGATTGTAAAGGATGGCTATGTGGATAATGACGAAACCCTGAAGCTCCTTGCGAAAAGCGCCCTCTCGCACACGATGGCAGGGGCGGACATGGTGGCCCCCTCTGACATGATGGACGGCAGGGTAAGGGCGATCAGGGAAATGCTTGACCTTCATGGTGACTATAACATACCTATTATAAGTTATGCAGCCAAATATGCATCATGCCTTTACAGTCCTTTTAGAGATGCGGCCGAATCTGCGCCCCAATCAGGCGACAGAAGAGGATACCAGATGGATCCTCCAAACCAACGGGAAGCCCTCCGCGAAATAATGCTCGACATTGAAGAAGGTGCGGACATCATTATGGTAAAACCGGCCATGTTCTATCTCGATGTGCTGGCAGCGGCAAAAAGGGAGTTTAACATCCCGCTGGCTGCTTACTCGGTAAGCGGCGAATATACAATGATAAAATATGCCGCATCAAAAGGATACCTTGATTACACAAGGACTGTCTTTGAATTGATGACAGGGATAAGACGAGCAGGCGCAGATATTATCATCACATATTTTGCAAAGGATCTGGCAGAATGGTTAAAATAGAATCACCTCTAAGGATGGTTGCGTGGGAACTCACCCGGAACTGCAATCTCAATTGTATCCACTGCAGGGCGTCTGCAACTCTTGGTCCCCATACCGGTGAATTAACCCTTGCCGAATGTAAAAAAATTATAGACGAAATAGCCGGTTTTTCTTCACCGACAATCATCCTGACCGGCGGCGAACCTCTTATACGGGATGATCTCTTTGATATTATTGAATACGGCACCGGCAGGGGCTTGAGACTCGTCATCGCCATTAACGGAACCCTGCTCGATGAGGAAAAGGCAAAAAAACTTAAAACCGGCGGGATCAAGCGGGTAAGTCTGAGCATAGACGGAAAAGACAGCGCGGCGCATGATCTGTTCAGAGGCGTTAACGGCTCCTTCGCATCAGTGATAAGGGCAGCAGGAATATTAAAGTATAACGAATTGCCGTTCCAGATAAATACAACGGTTACACGACTCAACGTGGAAGATATGGAACATATTTACGGGCTCGCTCAATCCGTCGGCGCTGCGGCATGGCATATCTTCCTCCTTGTACCGGTAGGCAGGGGACAGGGGCTGAAAGGAAAAGAACTGAATACAGACATGTATGAGAAGGTGCTTGAATGGCTCTATGATATTGAAAAGAAGAACGAACTTGAAATAAAAGTTACCTGCGCACCTCATTATTACCGGATCGTAAAAGAAAAGGGGGGCACACCGAAAAGTACCGGATGTCTTGCCGGAAAACATTTCATGTTCATATCACACAGGGGTATTGCACAACCCTGCGGTTATCTGGAAATTCCGTCAGGTGATATAAAAAAGGATGGGGTAAAAAAGGTCTGGGAGGGATCACCTGTATTCAATCAATTGAGAGATTTGTCATCTTACCTTGGCAAATGCGGCGGATGCAGATATCTTAAAATCTGCGGCGGATGCAGAGCGCGCGCGCATGAATTTTATGGAGACTTCCTGGGCGAAGAACCATACTGCTCATATAAAGGTAACGGCTAATTAATTGTCCACCTTGATGTAAAATCATAAACCCCTGGCCATGACTGTCAGATATAAATGAATATCTAATATTTTAAAGGAGATTAAAGGCCGTACTTAAGAGTCTGCAATCCCGGTCGAATGCTAAAAAGCAGGTGAGACCGGGTTTTTATTATTTCTGAAAATATACAAGATCAGTAGCTGAAAAGTTGCTGCCCTTCTTAACCTTTGCCCAACAGGCATCAACGCCGAAAAGCTCAACCACTTCAAGCTCTCCTTTGTAATTCCCTTTTACTGTCCCGAGCGGTGTCTTTGTCTTTGCATCTATGATTTGCCCCCCCGGAGAATACACTTCAAGGGTGCTGCCCTTTTCTAAACCTGATTGCCTTCCCGCATTGACATAAATCTTTCCGGGTTCAACTGATGCAACTCTTCCATGCCAATCCAGTGTGAGCACAGTTTTTAAAAGGTCTTCGGCCAATAATTCTATTGCCAGGTCTATTGCTTTTATCTTGGCCTTTTCCGTGCTCATTTCTCCCTTCTCTCTCGTGAGAGAGATAGGATTTCTACCGGAAAGCTGCCTCAGAAGAATTCCTGTATCAGTGTTGAAAACATCAAGGGTAATTTTAGATATTGCAAAAGAGGTTTCTTTTTCTTCTTTGCCCTCTATTTTTGATGAACTGGTATATATATCCGAAAGCGTTCCCTTTAAGACCGCCTGTATCCCGTACAATTCATTTAAGGACTTCATGGTTTCCGGATCTGTAAGCACTCCTTTGTTGTTTACTGTATGAGGGTCTATACAGATGATTGCACCGGCACTTTCAAGCCTCGTTATAAGCCGCCTTGTTGCCAATTCTCCCAGACCTTCTCCCTTAAAATTTGTCTGGTCTGCCATGGGCAATACGATTATTCGCCTCTTCATCTTAGGTGACGGATAATTAAATGTAATCAATGACATGCCCGGCATAAAACCCATACCTGCCGGAAAGGCACCCATCTGGTAAGGGTACACCATCTGCGGGGCAATTCCTTTCTTTTTAAGATCTTCTTCGAGCTTGGCAATCCTTTTTTCCATTTCCTCGCGTTCTTTCTTTCCTGCCGTCCCTGTCTTACCTGACAATAAATTTTCTCCTAAACGCGGGGAGTACTGATCTTTTCTAATCCACACATACTCCGGCTCATAGGGCGTAAGCATATATTTTCTATTGGAAGTATATATATACTCAACACCATCAATAACCTTTATGTCCCCTGGTTTTGGGGCGGATTCATCAATTGCTTCCATCTTATCCGTTTTTTTCTCTGCCTTGACAGGAGGCTTCTTTGCCGACGCATCCTCTTTCTTTTTTGAAAAGGTACTGCAGGAAACGGTAAACACCATTATTATAAGAAGGATCAGATATTTATTATACATTTTGGTGATTATAAGTCATATATAACGGTAAAGTCAAACAATTAAATTAAGTGTTCATTAAGGTACTGCAAAAAAGCTACACAACATCAGCCTTCAAAAACATCAACAAACTCAAAACGCTCGCCGTCAAATAACCCCCTGTCACTCAACTTTAACTTAGGTATGACAAGAAGTGCCATAAAGGAAAGAGTCATAAAAGGCGCATCCAGATGTGAGCCGAGTTGCTTGGCAATCCTGTCAATCCTTGAATACTGCCTTGCAACGGTGAAGCCATCCTCATCGGACATGAGACCTGCGATGGGAAGCGGTAGCACTTCCCGAATATTATCATATGAAACCGCAAGTCCGCCCTTATGCTCAATAACAAGATTTATTGCGTTACATATATCTTCATCTGTAACACCAACAGCAACTATATTGTGTGAATCATGGGACACAGACGACGCAATAGCGCCTGTCTTCAGACCGAAGTTCTTCACCAGACCGATTGCCGGAGGAAGATTCTCGTATCGGTTAACAACAGTTATTTTCAAAATATCTCTTTCAATATCCGGGGCAACATAACCGTTCTTCTGTTTCAATATTGCCTCGACGCTGCCGGTTATTACCTGATGATTTATTGCCTCTATTATTCGTATTTTATTGCCCCTTGCCTTTATCGCAAATTCGCCTGCAGCCTGTATCTCTGTCTTGAAATTATTAATATGGTTTGCTGCTACACGCGGCAATAATGCCTTTCCGTTTTCGGCGACAATGCGCCCCTTGATATATGTCTTCAGCACATTGAAACTGCTCAAATTATCCACTTCTATAAAGTCGGCATCATCCCCGACTCTCAACAAACCTACGTTGAGCCCATAATGAAGAACAGGGTTCACACAGGCACATTTCAGTATAATCATCCTATCAATTCCCATGATAACCGATCTTTTTACAAGGTCATTTATATGGCCGGCCACAAGGTCATCGGGATGCTTATCGTCACTGCAAAGCATGCATTGTTCAGGATATTTTGCAATCAGATGGTTTAAGGTATCAAAATTTTTCGCAGCAGATCCTTCCCTCAGAAGAAGCTTCATACCCAGAGACAGTTTTTCTTCCCCCTCGTCATACTGGAAGGTCTCATGGTCGGTAGAAATGCCGGCACTGATATAACGCTTAAGCGCTTCACCCCTAAGACCCGGGGCGTGACCATCGATGGGTTTTCCGTATTTTTTTGCAATTTCGATCTTCGCCATTACATCCGGGTCACCCCCTATAACACCTGGAAAGTTCATCATCTCGCTTAAATACTTAATTTCGTTGTTCTGAAGTAAAGTTTCTATCTCAGATTGCCCGAGTGAGGCACCGGCTGTTTCAAAAGCCGTTGCCGGCACACAAGGGGATGCACCGAAATGGAACTTGAAGGGAACGGATTTTCCATTCTCGATCATGAACTTTACACCATTCATACCAAGCACATTTGCAATCTCATGGGGATCAGATACGGTGGCCACCGTACCGTGCATTACAGCCAGTCTGGCAAACTCAGAGGGTGTCAGCATGGAGCTTTCTATGTGGACATGGGCATCTACAAAACCTGGAAGGACAAAGGTATCATAGCTCTCGTTGTTCCTCGCAATAGCTGCTATTCTCCCGTTTTGAATGTCAATTATGCCGGGATAAATTATTGAGTTTAATATATCTATGATATTGGCAGAAACTTTCATGCGCAGTACAACGAGAGGATAAGGAGATTAGAGACCAGGGGGTAAATGCTAAACTTCATCCCTCCCCATCTCTTCGGACATACAAAACCGAACCGGGCATACTTTGTTACTTGCCGGCCTTGATAATATTCGTTTCGCTATAGGCACGCATGTACGCATTGATATTCTTCTGCGCAATTATCCCGAAGCGCTCTCGCACCGGTTCCTCCAGTGCTTCTATGCTGACAACCTCCGATGCTTTCACCAGGGCTCCTATCATGGTGGTATTTGTGATTGGTATGCCAAGTTCCTCTTTTGCTATCTTTGAGGCATCAACATGAGCAATATTGCGTCCAGGGAACAGTTCCTTCAGTTCATCAACAGATTTATTGGAATTAATAATGATAAAACCATGTTCTTTTAAACCGACCGTCGGATTTGCAGAGCTCAGCAACGTGGGATCCAGTATAATAACATTATCCGGGTAATATATCTTTGATCTGAGCCTGATAGGCGTATTTGAAACCCGTAAAAAAGCCTGAACTGGAGCGCCTCTCCTTTCCGGACCAAAGCTTGGGAATGCCTGTGCATAATGATTCAGTTTTATTGCCGCCTGGGCAACAATTTCTGCAGACGTCACTGCACCCTGACCCCCTCTTCCGTGAAATCTTACCTCTATCATCTATCCTCTCCTTTTAACGCAAAAATATTTTTTATTCTCCATTCCGTACCTTTTGGCGAATCCTGTAAAAATATCCCCTGCCCGGAAAGCATTTCACGAATCTCATCCGCTCTCTTATAATCCTTATTCTTTCTTGCTTCCACCCTTTCTTTCATAAGACCTTCAAGAGAAGATATATCCAATCCGACACGTGTCAGGTGGCGGACTTTCTCCTGTGAATCGAATACATCGAAATCACTCTTTAAAAGTCCAAGGACATCGGCAAGCGAAGTAAATACATTCATTGTATAGACAATGAACGGTAATGCGCTTTCATCGTTTTGATCAATCAGTTTATTCAGTGTCTTTGACAGCTCAAAAATGCACGACAGTGCGAGGGCAGTATTGAAATCATCGTCCATCGCTTCATAAAACTTCTTTTCAATCTCTGCCGCTTCAATAAATTCCCTTGGTGCGGCTAATGTAGATCTTTCTATTTTTAATGCCCTCTCAAGGGTATAGTATAGCCGGTACAGGGTACTGTTATTATCTTCTATTGATTTTTCATTGTAATCTACAGGGCTTCTGTAATGTGTCGAAAGGAAAAAAAGTCTCAGTGCTTCAGGGTGGTATTCTTTTATAAAATCCTTTATCAAAAGGAAGTTGCCCAATGATTTAGACATTTTTTCTTTCTGAATATTGACAAAACCATTGTGCATCCAGTAGTTTACGAACTTGCTGCCCGTCGCAGCCTCTGTTTGGGCTCTTTCGTTTTCGTGATGGGGGAATACCAGGTCTTTCCCCCCGCCATGAATATCAAAGGGGTTGCCAAGGTACTTTGTGCTCATAACCGAGCATTCCAAATGCCAACCCGGCCTGCCTTTTCCAAAGGGGGTATCCCATGAGGGTTCTCCTTCTTTCGATGCTTTCCACAGGGCAAAGTCAAGGGGGTTCCTTTTTCTCTCATCTACCTCAACTCGCGCGCCGGCCACCATTTCCTCAAGCGTCCTTTTTGACAGGGCGCCATAACCCTTGAAACTCTCAACGGAAAAATAGACATCGCCCTTTGTATTGTATGCATAGCCTTTTTTCAGAAGCGTTTCCACAAGGACAATCATTTCGTCGATATGGTCAGTTGCTTTCGGTTCATGGGTAGGTCTTAAAATGTTCAGTGCATCCATATCCTCATAAAAAGATGATATGTATTTTGTGCCGACCTCTTTCCAGGGAATTCCTTCAATATTTGCCTTTTTAATGATTTTATCGTCTATATCGGTAAAGTTTTTTACAAAGGTAACCTCATGGCCTTTTGTCCTTAGATATCTGTAGATCACATCAAAAACGATGGCGCTCCGTGCATGTCCAATATGACAATGGTCATAAACGGTGACGCCGCATACATACAGCTTGACCTTGCCAGCCTGCACAGGTATGAATTCCTCTTTTTTCCCTGTAAACGTATTGTAAACTCTTATCGTCATGGCGTATTTTTAACATAACCGTCAGCGCATTGTCAAAAGTATCTTCAGAAGGTATCGAACATCAAACAAAAAAATATCAGTGGGCGAAGGGGCGCAGAATATATATTGAAAAGAATCCGTTATTATTCAAATTCTTCCGATTCCTCAGCAGGGTAAAATAGATTTAGACTTTCTTTTTTTGCATTACAGGTATCTGTCTGAAGCAGATATTCTTCTGCATTCTTTCTGAATAGGTGGGCTTTTTTTTCAAGATCATCAAGCATTTCTGTTACTCCATATTTGTTAAGAAGTGTTTTAATCTCAAGAAACAGGTTATTGCTTCCATAAAGGAAGAGGCCTTCCTGCAGAATCTTACATGCGATCATATGCTTAAGGGTGTCGAAATGAAGCTGCTCCTTAACTCTGCTGATCTTTTTGATAATATAATCTATCTCTTCCTTTAGTGAAGGAGAATTAAGGGCCCTGTATTTTTCCTTATAAATTGCATTATCAAGTTTTTTTATAAAATCATCGGATACACCGTCTTCGAGAATAATGATCAAATCTATATCCGAGCCGTTTACAAGTTTTCCTGTGCTATGCTCGGGGCGGGGGACGTCATGGGCCATCTTGTAAACAATATCACCTGCAATGATGAAGCAGATATGAAGTTTGTCCTCCCATTCGTTGCCGAATTCTTTCCGGATATTGGAAACGATGCTGCGAGCCAGTTCGAGTTTATTATTGCTTACCTTTTCAATATGAGAAGCAATCTTGCAAGCCTTTTCTGAAACCGCATCGGGATTCTCAGCAAGACCCATAGTAGAATAGGTTAGAAATTCTCTTAAAATGGAAGGAGAAAGACGGGCAAACCCATTAACTCGACGGTCAAGTCTAAGATATCTTGTGCCGATGCTTTTTATTAAGAGTTTTTTGGAAAGCATACATGCCTGCCACAGGGCCAGACTGTCTTCATGGAAAACTTCCTTCAGTTCCGATCCCGTAAGAGGCCCGTTTTTTTCAATGTGTTTAATGAGCCTTTTTTCTAATTGTCCGGCCATGTATTATGTAGGTTTACAGCACTTCAATTGTTACCCCTTTATGCTTCAGTATTTCCATATTGGAGAGCAATCCCTTTGCAGCCACTTTGTCGATTACATAAACCAGGTTGCCGCCGTTTTTCGAATATGCCTGACCGTAGGAAATTGGAACATCAGGCGTCGGATCACCGATCAGGGATTCTGCCACAGGTCCTGCTTTACGTTCGCCATTTGCCAGGAGTACAACTGTCTTCGCCTCATATACAAGCTCGGCACCCATGCTGGTCGCATAGAGGGGGCTGTCGTTCTTTGACGAAAAATGGCCGTCTGTAACAGCATTTGCCACAGTGTTGTCATCAAGCTTTACCAGCATTACCCTGCTTTTCTCAAAAGGTATTCCCGACTCATGAAAGGCCACGTGCCCTCTTCCACCTACACCTATAATCTGCAGATCTATACCGCCTGCCGCGGAGATCTTCTTTTCATAACCATACAATACTTCATTGCGAATCCATGCAAGATATTCGGAGGCAGCATCAGGCTTAATCACAACAGACCTGCCGGCATTAACGCCGAACTCCTGCCAGTCGCCGGGGTGCGTTTCAAGTTCCTTTACCATTTTTTTCTGATCTATAAGAGAGCCGTAAGGCACGCTTGTCTCGATGAATTTGTGTTTTAACAGACTGAAGAATTCCTGAATAATAAAATAGCAGTAACTTTCAGGATGAAGCAGCCTCTGCTGGGCATTTTCACCGGGCAGACCCACATACTCATCAAGGTTAAAGCTCCGTATTCTTGAGCAGTCAAATTCGCCTATGTTTGCAGCCATGGCAAGATGCTTATATAGCCCTGTGGGTGAATTTCCTGTTGCAAGCCCCAATACAGCATCTTTTTTTGTTTCAAGTGTTTTGATAATATTTTTTTTTACGATTTTTGCAGCTGTCTTGCTCATGTGTTCAAAATCGTCGGTTACAAAAACCTTTATCGACATTTACCCCCCCTTCCCCTTATCCTATTGCGGCCTGCAAAACATCGGCAATTTGCTTACAGTATTGTTCAGTTACCTCGTCGCTTGGTCCTTCAACCATAACACGGCAAACATTCTGTGTACCTGAATAGCGTACCAGCACACGGCCGTTTTCGCCGAGTTTTTTCTCAACTTGTCCAATTATTTCAGCTATCTGCGGTACAGAAGGAATTTCGGGTTTGCTTTTTACCGGTACGTTGATTACCTTTTGAGGAAATACGTCCATCAGTTTGGAAAGCTCGGATAGAGGTTTTCCTGTTTTTGCCATTACAGCGATTAACTGTATGGCCGTAAGGATGCCGTCGCCGGTTGTGTGGTGATCGAGAAAAATCATGTGACCCGATTCTTCACCGCCTATAATACTGCCTAAACTCTGCATATCTTCCAGGACATACCGGTCCCCGACCTTTGAAGCATGATGTTTGAAGCCATATTTTTTGCAGGCTATGGTAAGACCGAGGTTGCTCATGACAGTACTGACAAGCAAATCGTTTTTAAGTTTGCCCTCGTCTTTCAAAGCCTTTGCGCATATGATAAGAATTTGATCGCCTGTGATTTCGTTGCCCTTTTCATCAACAGCAATAAGGCGGTCTGCATCGCCGTCAAAGGCGAGCCCTATTGCTGCGCCTGTTTCTATGACGCGTTTTTTAAGATCACGTGTGTATTGAGATCCGCAATTGTCGTTGATATTGAGACCGTTCGGATTGTTGTGAATTACTTCAATATCGGCGCCCAGTTCAAAAAATGCATCGGGTGCAACCTTGTAAGCGGCGCCATTGGCAGCATCTATGACTATCTTCATGTCTTCCATAGACAGTTCGCGGGGGAAGGTGTTTTTCAGAAAAACGATATATCTACCGTGAACATCATCAAGGCGGTATGCGCGCCCCATTTCTGCCGCAGGAGGCACCATGTCAGGAAGTTTGCCTTCAAGCATTAGTGTTTCTATTGTTTCTTCCTGTTCGTCGGACAATTTAAAGCCGTTGCCTGAGAATATTTTGATACCATTGTCCTGAAACGGATTATGGGAGGCAGAGATAACAAGCCCTGCATCGGCACGCATGCTCTGAGTAATAAAAGCAATACCCGGGGTCGGCAAAACACCCACAAGATAAGGTATGCCGCCCATGGAGGTAATGCCCGCCTCAAGGGAGCTTTCCAGCATATAGCCTGAAATCCTTGTGTCCTTGCCGATAATCAACCTGGGTATATGATAAGGTTTTCTCAACAGATGTGTAATTGCCTGTCCGACTGAAAAGGCAATAGCGGAATTCATCGGATAACGGTTGGCTTCGCCCCTTATCCCGTCTGTACCGAATAATTTACCCATTTGCTGCCTCCTTAATGAAATATTTTAAAAAGTTACTTATTAAACAGGTTTAACGACGGCATGAAGCTGCTTGCTTCGCTGCAATGACTGTCAATAATTGCCTCAAGCCATTTTACACCCACACTTGATACATCGACAGGTAAACTTTTTATAAATTCAATATAGTTTTTGTCATTGTCTTGTTTTCGTGTATTGATTGCGGCAAGAAAACTGTCACGTAATTCTTTGCTCAGGCTGCCTGCAGAGGTTCCGGTAAACACCTCCCGGATTCTGTCGGCAGCAGCGTAGAATTCTTTTTTACCGGTTATAGATTGTTTTTTATCCGGGTATTTCTCTACAGAGACTTTTGCTTTGTCTGCCATATCCTGTAGACGTTTAATACGTTCTTTTTTTGCCAACAGCAGTTTGTCTATTGCTCCGGCATAGATTAGATCACCGAATTCCTGTTTTTTGAAAAAGGGCTGGCGAACATGCGTATACCATTGTTCAAGAGCCACCAGATTTGCCAGATACAGGATATTGTTTCCCACCACACGGGAAATTGAGGGGTAGCTCCTTGGGTTGAAATCAATAATTGCATTGGACATGCCTCTGCCGAAAATCAACTTGTTTTCCTCGGTAATATCCTTGCGCAGTATTGCGCCTGCGGCAATAATATTGCCGTAACCCACACGGAGCGGTCCCACCATACCACCCTGTCCCCCAAGAAAAATGGGAGGCTGGTTTAACATGACACCTCTTGGAACATCACCGATAAGGGATGCCGTTGTTTTGTCTCCATCGGGGGTGAAATTAAAATGGATGTACGAACTCCCGACTTCACTGTGGTCTTTTCGGCTCGTACCGCCTGCCATCAGACAGTCACAGAAATTTATCAGGCTCCCCAAGGTAACGAAAGGGAAAAGGATAGTCTGTTTCAATCCCACACAGTGGGCTCCTCCTGACTCTTCCTCCAAAATGGACCCCTCGCGCACATGGGCACCAAGACCCATGTTTGCTTTTTCGAGGAAAACGGCTTTGTTAAAATACCCGCCCTTGAGTTCAACATTCTGACCGATCTGGCAGTCATCAATTGTTACCGGGCCTTCGTAGCCTATTTGAGCGCCTGCCGAGATAACTGTTTTCTCGCCATATATCCGGCATCCGGGGAATATCTTAACCCCATTGCCTGAGATTCTCTCAAGTTCGACATCTTTGCCGATATCGATTGTTGCAGGGTTAGGAATATCCACACCTTTATTTACTAACTTGACGATCTTATCGAATGACCTGGCCCCGAGTTCCACATTTTCCTCCCGATAAAAACATGATAATAATAGATTGCGTTAAAGCATTTGAACGGTAATGGATTGCCGTAAACATGAATTCTCGAAAATTAACATTTTATGTAATCCAAGTCAACAATGTAAATATTGCATGGTTTTTTAGCCTCATTATAAGACAACCATTTGAATCATATGAAAAACATAATTCAATACGTCCACCAACTTTTTTTGCAACAGATTCCTGACTTTTTTATATTTTAACGTTTTTAATAAAAGAAATGCAGACAATATGACCAAAAAACGCCGGAAGTACCCCCATTTTTTAGGAACCATTTATTTATATTATATTGATGTGTTTAAACAATGCTTTCGGATAACCACAGATAAACAGCATATTGCGGATTAATCTTAAAACAAGAAAAATATTTTTTTGTCAGATATAATTATCGAGCAACAACGAGAGGGTTTTTTCGGTACTGCCCGGCTCTTTTGCTTCCATCTCACGAATCTGCTTTTTTATTTTGAAGTATGTGAGTTCATCTTTTAAATCGTTTAAGCTCCTGTAAATACCAGCCCTTCTTCCGAACCTGAATACAAGCTTTTGCTCTTCTGAAAGAGAAAGAAATTCATCAATAACAGAGAGCATCTTTCCTCTATCTTCCGGCAGATTGCCTTCGACTTCTTCGAGCAGGTTAAGAATGTGATCGCTTTTTATATGGCTTGAAATCCCATCCAGGTTTTCTATCAACAGTCTCTCCTCTAAAACAATGTCCTCTTCGGTTGAGAGTGTAAAATCACCTGTTTCAAGCTTTTCGTAAAGCAACATGTCCTTTAAGACCTTTAACGTCCTGAACCTTATGAAATCAGGGTCTATCCGGTTAAGGACTTCGGCAGTTTCAATTGCATGCTCTTTCCACCATTTCTTGCCGCCCATACCGAGAACAACATATTCAGAGAGCTCTATGCCAGATTCTTTTACCTTTTTCCCGCATTCAACGTGGTCTTCCTTCGTTGCCCCTTTCCTCATATACTTAAGAAGGGTATTGCTGCCCGATTCCAGACCTATATGAAGTCTCGTAAGCCCGGCTTCTTTCATCTTTTTTAAATTGTCAACAGTCAGTCTCTTTGCGATGGTCCTCGAACGGGCATAGGACGTTACCCTGTCAACAGCGGGGAACTTTTCTTTTAAATATTTCAATGCATTAACAAAATCTTCCGGTTTCATAGCAAGGGAGTTTGCATCCTGTATAAAGACGTTTTTCCCTCCAAAATACAACCAGACAGCAACGCTCCTGTAACATTCATTATAAGTGCTGCCGGAAAATATGTATTCTGCCAGGGGTTCCGTGATCTTACCCCCGAACCCCTTTTTCAACGATTGATTTACAATATCGTCGTGTATGGCCTTTACAGTATCAATGTCTTTCTTTATCTCTTCCAGATCCCTCTTTTGGAATCTCCTCTTCTTGTATACGTGGCAAAAAGCGCATTGATTCCAGGGGCAGTTTCGGGTAAACCTTAATAAAAGGCTATATGCCTCATTCGGGGGCCTAATAGGACCTATTTCATAACGGAAGGTATTGCTACTCATTCTTTTCTATATGTATAGAAAAGGCCGGCGTAGACATTTTCGACATAATTTTTTTCCTCTTCTTTCCTGATGCTGTTCTTTTCCTCTTTCTTCTCAATTCCACCTTTTTTGTATTAGATCCCATATGCTACCTCCTTTTCAATCAGATAAACATACCACATAACCCCTCTATTTTCAACGGGAATATGGCTCATTAACTTAAAGCCGGTTATTGCGGCAAAGCGATTGTGCTATTTCCATCAATATAGGATTATGATTTACATTCCGTCAATAGGATGATGCAGGCAAAGCTGCGGGAATTTTGCCAGTGCCGTAAATAGCACTTTAAAAATAGTTTCGTGTAGTTCTTTTACGTAATTTATATTTAAACAAACCTAAACCGGAAAGGCCAAAGACGAGCAGAAATACGATCGACGGCTCGGGAACTGCATTTGCACCACCACTCATAAATTCCTGGTTTGAGGTGTTGGTTGCCGTGAAGATACGTGTCGAGCTGAAATCAAAATTAGCTGGATTTATGGATTGCGCGGCATTGAGCCAATCTGCCGAACCGGCCACAACAGGTGTCGATGGTGTAAATACACTCCATAATGCATACTGAATCGGCCCGGCCTGAGAGGGGTTGCTCTCCATCTGGCTAATAAGCCATGATGCCTGCTGATATCTTGAGAGCGCATTAGATGCACCGCCGAATTTTGTTTGAGAAAGATCGGACAGGGTACTTACTGCAACGGCAAAAGAACTGGGCACATATGTTGTTGCAGAGAAATCGTTGCAATAGAAGGTCATCGTATACCCGCCGTTCACGTTTCCACCCACTCCGCCAACATAGTATCCGCCATAAGTGGTGGGCGGGAGAGTCAGGAGATTAAGGGTGTCGGCAAGTCCGGCACCGGCACTGAACATCAATATAAAACCTGTTATGATCAAAACCAAATACGTCTTTTTCATATTCTTTCTCCCATATTAAGAAAAACAATTGCTGTGCAGTAAATCATTGTTTCCATCACGATATTGAATAAACAATTTACATGCCATATTATTTGCCTTAAAACACATATCTTTTTCTGCCACTCCAGCAATTTCTGTCAGAATATCCACAAAAATTGTTGATATATTAGTATATTATAGCACATTCAACAAAAAAATATACTTTTAATATCGCGTTTTGAAAAAATATCTTAATTGCTAACAACGTGCTGCTTTGTAAAGGGTTTGTCCAGTTTAACTTTTGTAATTCTTCTTCCCTCT
>Ga0351900_1058_pt1 | contig 33681 bp, 28 predicted proteins | sample BONcelHT113001D3_FD_205827 | JGI IMG/M metagenome (GOLD analysis project Ga0351900, IMG submission 205827) | Enriched cells from coal bed in the Powder River Basin, Montana, United States - BONCAT cells T11 rep1 HSBNCT.T11.300.1.D3 ...
AAATGCCGATGATCTGCTGAAAGGAATAAAAGATAATGATGTCATATGGATGAGCCATCAGGACAGGATATTCAGAATGCCGGAGGGTTTTATCACTATTGCCGGATCGGACAATTCACCTTATGCCGCGATAAAAAAACATGATGAAAAAATATACGGGGTTCAGTTTCATCCTGAAGTGCACCATACGCCAAAGGGAAAGCGTATTCTGAAAAACTTTTTATATAATATCTGTAAAGCAAAGGGGCTTTTCTCACCTAAATCCTTTGTCGAACTTTCCATTGAAAAGATTCAGAAAGAGGTAGGCGACGGCAATGTCATATGCGGTCTCAGCGGCGGCGTGGATTCCTCGGTTGTCGCCACATTGATCCATAAAGCTATCGGCGACAGGCTGACCTGTGTTTTTGTAAATAACGGTGTGCTCAGAAAAAACGAGGCCCAGGAGGTGCTTGATCTCTTTAAGGACAGACTCCATCTTAACCTTAGATACGTTGACGCGGAAGATAAATTCATTGCAGCCTTAAAAGGTGTAACAGACCCGGAAAAGAAAAGGAAAATCATCGGCAGGCTTTTTGTCAAAATATTCGAGGAAGAAGCCTTAAAGGTAGGCAATGCGAAATATCTTGCCCAAGGCACGCTCTACCCTGATGTAATAGAAAGCATATCATCCAAGGGTCCTTCTGCAACGATCAAAAGCCATCATAATGTCGGCGGGCTTCCTAAAAAAATGAAACTCAAGCTCCTGGAGCCCTTAAGAGAGCTTTTTAAAGACGAAACAAGGGTGGTGGGGAAAGAACTCGGTCTGCCTGACAATGTGATTCACAGACAGCCCTTTCCGGGACCCGGTCTTGCTATCAGGATTATCGGTGATATAACGAAGGAGAGACTCCAAACATTAAAAGAAGCGGACGACATTGTAAGACAGGACATTGAAAGAGACGGGCGTTTCCGCCATATCTGGCAGTCTTTTGCCATATTGATACCGGTAAAAACCGTGGGCGTCATGGGCGACGAGAGAACATACGCCCATGTTATAGCCATAAGATGTGTCGAGAGCGAAGATGCAATGACTGCCGACTGGGCACGCATCCCCTATGAAACGCTTGACAAGGTAGCAAGGAGGATTATAAATGAAGTTCCCGGCGTTAACCGAGTCGTTTATGATATATCGTCAAAGCCGCCAAGCACAATAGAATGGGAATAAATAACACCAATTTTGATTGTGAATTTGAAAAACTAATGAAAATAATTTTAATCATAAAAACTCCAACCGGTCAGAATCAATGAAGGATTTCGTCCATCTTCACGTGCATACACAATACAGCCTTTTAGACGGCGCAATCAGATTCGACCGGCTCTTTGATCTTGCCCATACATACAAGATGCAGGCCTGCGCCATAACAGACCATGGAAATATGTTCGGCGTAGCCGATTTTTATTTTGCAGCAAAACAATCCGGCATCAAACCGATCATCGGCTGCGAGGCATACATATCCCCGAAATCACGTTTTGACAAAAAAGGCAGGGGCGAGGACAACGCCTATCACATTATTCTTCTGGCTCAAAACAATACAGGATATAAAAACCTTATCAAAATGATAAGCTCCGCCCAGCTTGAAGGTTTCTACTATGTGCCGAGGATCGACAAGGAACTGTTGAAATCCCATCATGAGGGACTGATATGTCTCACTGCCTGTATTAAAGGTGAGATACCCAACGCAATCCTGAAGGGTGACGAAAATCATCTGAAAGATCTCATAGAAGAATATCATTCAATCTTCGGAGAGAGGCTTTTTTTCGAATTGCAGGACAACGGTTTAAAAGAACAGGAGATTATTAACAGCCGGCTTATAAAACTGTCCTCGCATTATGGAATACCTTATGTGGCGACAAACGACTGCCACTACCTGAGAAAAGAAGAAGCAAAGGCGCATGAGCTTCTTCTGTGCATCCAGACAGGCAAAACCATGCTTGATAAGGACAGGCTCAGCTTTAAGAGTGACGAATTTTACTTTAAAAGCAGTGAATACATGGAATCAGCATTCGCAAACTACCCTGAAGCCCTGTCGAATACAATGAAAATTGCCGAAATGTGCGATGTAACCATCGAGACCGGTGTATATCACTTTCCTGAGTTTAAACCGCCAAAATCAATGGAACTGAATGAATACCTGGAAGACCTCTGTTACAGCGGTCTTACACAGAGAATCCCCAAGATAAGGAAACTCTATGAATCATTTCCGGAAGGGCTTTCGCAGGAATACAAAAAAAGACTTGAATACGAGCTTGGAGTCATTAAAAATACAGGTTTTTCAGGATATTTTTTAATAGTTGCAGATTTTATCAACCATGCTAAATCAAACAATATTCCTGTGGGGCCGGGAAGAGGCTCTGCTGCCGGAAGCCTTGTGGCCTATTGCCTCGGCATCACGGATATTGATCCCATAAAGTATGATCTGATCTTTGAAAGGTTTTTAAACCCTGAAAGAATCAGCATGCCTGATATCGACGTTGACTTCTGCAAGGATAAACGGGAAGACGTGATCAGGTATGTAACAGAAAAATACGGTAAGGATAATGTCGCTCAGATAATAACCTTCGGAACAATGCAGTCAAAGGCTGCTGTCCGGGACGTTGGCAGGGCGCTGGGTCTGCCCTATGCAGAAGTCGATAAGATTGCAAAACTTATACCGGTGATAAATGCAGGCATTAAAAAGGCAATAGAAGATGAGCCCCAGCTTAAAGAGTTATATGAAAAAGAGGATAACATAAAGGAACTTCTCGATAATGCCATTGTGCTTGAAGGACTTGCGAGACATGCCTCGACCCATGCGGCAGGCATCGTTATATCAAACAAGCTTCTCACCGAACATCTTCCTCTTTACAAAGGTCAGAAAGGTGAGACAGTTACACAATTTACCATGAAAACTATTGAGAAGATAGGTCTTATTAAAATCGACTTTCTCGGTCTTGAAACACTTACCCTCATAGATAATGTTCTTAAATTGTTGAAATCCGAGGGCATAGAAATAGATATCACAAATATACCCCTTGATGACAAAAAAACATATGAGCTTCTTTCTGCAGGCGATACATCGGGCGTTTTTCAGCTTGAAAGCAGGGGTATGAGGGAGCTTCTCGGAAAGTTAAGACCTTCTAAGTTCGAAGACATAATGCCCCTTATCGCTCTCTACAGACCCGGTCCTTTAAAAAGCGGAATGGTTGATGAATTTATTAAGAGAAAAAATAATCCTTCCCTCGTAAAATATGACACACCGGTTCATGAAGAGGTTCTTCATGATACATACGGAGTAATTATATACCAGGAACAGATAATGAAAATTGCTCGTGCTCTTTCCGGATTCTCTCTTAAAGATGCCGACGCGCTGAGGAAGGCCATGAGCAAGAAGATCCCGGAAGAGCTTGAAAAATATAAAGCAAGTTTTATAGAAGGCGCAGAGGCCAATAAAATATCTGCTAAAATAGCTTCAAAAACGTATGACGTTATCCAGCGGTTTGGAGAATACGGTTTCAACAAGTCGCACAGTACCGCCTATGGTCTGATTTCATATCAAACCGCTTATCTGAAGGCCCATTATTATACTCATTATCTTACAGCCATGCTCACCGTTGAGATAAACGACACGGATAAACTGTTTAAATACATCAAAGAGTGCAGAGAATCCGGGGTAGAGATCCTGCCCCCTGACATAAATGTAAGTAAAAAACCTTTTTCCATAGAAAATGATAAAATAAGGTTCGGGCTGTCAGGAATCAAAAATGTCGGAGATGCTGCTATTGACCATATTCTGAGTGAACGCGACAAAGCAGGCAGATTCGAATCTTTCACTGAGTTTCTCTTTGCCGTCGATTCAAGAAAGGCCAACAAAAAGGTTCTTGAGAGCCTTGCCAAGGCCGGGTGTTTCGACAGTCTGGGCTTAAATAGAGCGCAGATGCTATATCTGCTGAAAGAAAAACTGGACAGGTTTCAAAAAAAGGAAGAAAAAAACGGTTATCAACAGATGGACATGTTCGGAGATAGCTTCGGCATGAATAATGCTATTGATATTCCCGATATGGAAGAACTTTCCCCGGATGATATATTAAAGGCTGAAAAAGAGGCTTTCGGCTTCTGGTTTAACCGCCACCCGCTGCAATCACACGAACACATGATAAACATGATTACACAATACAATACACAAAACATAAAAGAGATGGATATTACGGAAGATGTCGATATTGTAGGCGTTGTAAGCGCATATCGTGAGGTTATAACAAAACGCGGCGATAAAATGGCTTATGCCACTATAGAGGATACAAACGGCACTGTTGAGACAATAGTTTTTCCTGATCTGCTGTCAAAACAACCCAACATATTAAAGGAAGACAAACCCTTGATAATCAACGGATCAGTTGAAAAATCCGAAGACGGCAATGCTAAAATAAGGGTAAAAAATATTACATTACTTGAAGATATTACCTGTGACATGGGAAAGGCTGTTAAAATTAAAATTAATTGCGAACTGTTTCCGAAAGATGGGTTAAAGCTGTTGAAAGATATTCTTTACGGCCTGAAAGGTAAATCAAAAGTATCTATCGAATTACAACAGAACGGTGAAAACAGGCTGTTAAACATACAAGATTTAGGCGTTGACCATAATAAAATGGATATTTTGTATAAACATTTTACAGATGGTATAACGTTCGAGGTGGAAAATGAGATTTTATCTAGATTTTGAGAAGAGACTTGAACCGTTGGAAAGGAGGATGAATGAAATTGAAAGATTTTATGATATCAATGATTCTCATTACTCAAAAGAGGTCGCATCTATTTCGAAAAGGATTGCAAAGCTTGAAAAGGAAATTTACGGCGATCTAACAAACTGGCAAAAATCTCAGATTTCGAGACATTTAAACAGGCCCCACACACTTGATTATATAAACTATCTTTTTACAGATTTTACAGAACTTCACGGGGACAGAAAATTCAAGGATGATCCGGCCATTGTGGCCGGTTTCGCAAGATACGAAGATATCAGTCTTGCAGTTGTGGGCCAACAGAAAGGAAAAGATGCAAGGGAAATGGCTAACAGAAATTTTGGTATGGCACACCCCGAGGGATACAGGAAAGCAATGAGAATAATGGATATGGCTAACAGATTGGGAAAGCCGATTGTCTCTTTTATTGATACACCAGGGGCTTTTCCCGGAATCGGCGCTGAAGAGAGGGGGGCAGGCAGAAGCAATTGCTAAAAATATTGAGTTTATGTTTTCCCTGTCTGTGCCGGTAATTTCCTTAGTTATCGGCGAGGGCGGCAGCGGAGGCGCACTGGGAATAGGCGTGGGCAACAGGATTCTCATGCTGGAAAACGCCACCTATTCAGTGATATCCCCGGAGGGCTGCGCGGCCATTCTATGGAGGGACGGCTCGAAAGGGCCTTTAGCGGCAGATGCGCTGAAGCCTACTGCATATGAACTTTTAAAATTGAATGTTATTGACGAGGTCATTAAAGAACCCTTTGGCGGATCACACAGAAACTGGGAAGATACCTTTTCCAACACAAAAGAAGTGTTTGTAAAACACTTAAAAGAATTGCTGGAAATCTCACCAGAAGAACTGCGTGAAAATAGATACAATAAATTTAGAAACATGGGAATATTTACGGAGGAAAAATGAACAGCATATCTTTTGATATTACAAATGTGCTTTCAACTGCCGTCGGTAAAGAGGGTCTAGAGAATACAATGATCACCTCAGTCTCTGACAAACTCCAATCTTATAATATGGAACTCCGGGATACCCCCTACCCTTTTATGGACCTGCCTTCAAATAAATTTCAATTTTCGGAAATGAAGAAGCTCTGTGACACCATTAACACAAAAAAGATTAAGAACATCGTGCTCCTCGGAATCGGAGGTTCTTCTCTCGGCACTGAGACTATTTTTAACGCATTACTCCATCCATTTCACAATCTGAGCGATGCCATAAGAGGCCATAAACCGAGGTATTTCATACTCGACAACATAGACCCCCATAAAATTAACAGGGTTATTGAAATAATAACACCTGAAAAAGAAGATACTATTTTAATAGCTATAAGTAAGTCCGGCGAAACGCCTGAAACGATATCTCAATTTATGATATTTAAGGAACTGCTTGGTAATGCAACTGGAAGGATTGTGCTGATAACTGACAGGGATAAGGGTATTCTTAAGGAAATAGCCGAAAGAGAGGGCTATCCTGTCCTGAATGTTCCTGACGGCGTGGGAGGAAGATTTTCCGTACTTACACCCGTAAGTATGTTTCCGGCAGCCTTCATGGGCATTGATATCGACGAGATCATGGCCGGTGCTAAAGATATGGCGCAACATATTAAAGAAAAAGGGCCTGTTGAAAATATCGGCATCATACTGTCAAGCATCCTTTATCTTATGGACAAACATGGTAAGAATATTCACGTGATGATGCCTTACTGCGAAAGACTTTCCGGTTTCGCAGACTGGTTCAGGCAGCTTGAAGCGGAAAGCATCGGGAAAAATATGCAGGGACCGACTCCTTTAAAATCCATAGGCGTTACCGACCAGCATTCACAGCTCCAATTATATATTGATGGTCCTAAAGACAAATTTATTACCCTCATATACAGCGCCGATGATGACCGGCTTATTTCGAATGCCTTTCCCTACATAGAATCCATAGATTATCTTGCAGGTAAAAACCTGAGAGACCTTTTTTACGCAGAATTCCTCGGCACCACCCTTTCAATCACTGAGTCTAAAACACCTAACATTACCATTCTCATTGATAAAATTAACGGCTATAATCTGGGCGCACTGTTTATGCTGTACGAGATGGTTATTGCATTTCTCGGCTATCTTTATGAAGTAAACCCCTTTGATCAGCCCGGCGTTGAACTTGGAAAGACATACACAAAGGCAATTATGGGGAAAAAGGGTCTTGAAGATAAACACGAAACAATCAAAACAAAACTTTCAACCTCAAAAACCATTATAAGATTTTAACTATAATTACTTAATGGCCTGTCCGCGGGATGTAAATGATATTCCCTGGTGAGATTTTGTCCCTATCATCACAGACTCGATTATGGGCATATTGACCGGCCGGTCTGATTTCCACTTCACGATAAAATTAGCGCCTGAACCGCCAATGTCTTCAGTTTCCTTCACCACGAAACGTGTTGAGAACAACGCATTAAGTTGAATCGGTTTTTCGATATATCTTTTAATAAGCTTGCCTTGTGAATCATAATAATCTGCCTCATAGATAGTAATAGGTGAATTCTGATCCGTATTTCTTATGCTCAAGGTTGCGGCCAGGTAAAACGGCGTTTCCTTATCGCCGAAATAAATGTGAGAATAAACGGGAATGTATACGGTTTGCCCCTTTGATAAAATGATTTCAGATTGTGCCCGGACGGTCATGCCCACCAGTGATATAGTAAAAACAAAAAATATTATAAATATGAATTTTGATAACGGATTTATTCCGAACATCAGATTTTACCTCCCGGTTGTTATATTGCTCTGTGAAGATTAAATCTATTTCAAAACATTTTACGAAATGGAAACAGGCATGTCAAATCAGCATGATTTTTTTGCCCCTTCCTTACTTGTTGAGAGAATGGGTTTTTTCAATATTATACCTTGAACAGGCTATTACGAGCCTCCATCCGGCTCCATGAATGGCAATGGTTTTCCAACAGGCCTCTTTAATCAAAGGGGTTTCCGATCCTTTTCTGTAAAACCGGTATATACCGGCACCTTCTTTATCCGCTACCACCTTTTTGCAAGTAAAACTCCTCCGGGAAAGGTTTATACAAAGGGTCGTAATGTATTACGCCTATCTGCTTTACATCTGTATCGTAGATTATCCTTCCTTCCGTCTGCACCAGAAATATGTTCGTTGCAACTGGGATGATGATACCTTTCTACAGATATTCAGAGGCAAAAAAAGTGCTGAAATTGATCCTGAAAAAACATTCTTTGGAGAAAACACTGGACAATGAAAAGTGACAGCCTCAGGTCCTTCTGCGGAACTGAAGGCTCCGCTCAATACCGTTTTTTTTGTTTTGAAAAGTTTAACTATGTGCGCCTGCCTGTTGCAGTAATAGGTCCAATGTATTGCTTATGACTTAACAGGGTATATATTCCGCACAGATCCCCTTATGCTAATTGCACCCCAGTAAAATAAGTTAAGTTTTTGCCATCTATTTTGTTTTAGTATATAATCTAATCTGATTTTACCATACAGCAAAGGAGGATTGAAAAGTATCGGTGAGCGTTAAGAAAGACATGATGTTTGCAGTAAAGATAAGCCTTTTTTCGAATATTTTTCTCTGCGCCATAAAAGCATTTGCACTAATTATAGTCAACTCTCTCGCGATAGCTGCAGACCTCGGAGTGTCCTGCATTGCCCTGGCCGTTTCAGTCATACTATATTATTCAATAAAAATGGCTGATAAGCCGGCTGATTTTTTTCATAACTATGGATACAACAAAGTAGAGAACGTTTGTGAAATGATAGAGGGTGCCGTACTGATAGGCCTAGCATTGGCCATGTCGTTTCAGGCAATAATGGGTATAATCCGAGTTGATGAAATCAAATCCCCTTCAACAGGTTTAATCTGCAGTTTTTTAGGTATAATTATCAATTTCTGGGGCGCCTTTTTTATACTTAAACTTGCAAAAAAAAGTTCGTCTCCGGCCCTGATTGCTGAAGGAGTTCACTTCCGTCTCGAAGGGTATATCTCTCTTTCCATCACCCTGTCTTTCGCTCTATATATTGTTGTTATCCGGGCAGGTTTTTTTAAAGCTGCTGATTACATAGATCCAATCGCAACACTTCTGGTAAGTATAATTATTTTTTTCCCCTCTGCCCGTCTCCTGAAAGAAGCATTTATGAAACTTCTCGACGCATCGATTGGAGAATCAAGCCAGATTGAGGTCATTAAAGTTCTTGCGAGGTATATCGATTCTTATTGCAATTTCAAACATATAAAAACACGAACAGCAGGGAGAAAACAATTTGTAGACCTGCATCTGATAATGCCTGAACACATTTCGCTTAAAGATGCTAACCGGATTATCTCAGAAATTAAAAATGACATCCTGTCAAATATATCCGAAAGTGATGTAACTGTAGGAATGGAGCCATGCAAAAGAGATTGTTTTTTTACAAAAACAAATAAACCATGTCCATACATTTCTCAAATACAATGTATCGATGTAAAGAAGACATAAATTTGGCGTACCCTTTTTATTTGTTTGAAGTTTGTAAATAATTTCTTAAATCAAGGACAATAACAGAGATATTATCAGTACTTCCGCAGTCCAATGCTTTTTCTTTTATCTGTCGTGCACCGTCTCTTGGATTTTCAGCAGATCTCGCTATTTGAATCACATCCTGTGGGTTAAGCACATCCCATACACCATCACAGGCAAGTACGACAAAATCGTTTTCCATTCCCAGATGACCTTCGACAACCCTCGGCTCACATGTTACAAAAGGCTTTAAGCCTACATCGCCCAATGCACGGCTCACAGCAAGGATCCCCTGTACCCTCGGTATGCCGTACCCCAGGATTTTACCGCCTAATTCTTCAATTCTTGACCTTTCTTCAGGAAGAGAGGGTTTGTGATCAACTGTCAGCAAGTCCACTCCTGCCTTAGTTCCGATTATTACCCTCGTATCACCGACGTTTGACGCTATAAACTTTTTATCTATTATATAGAACGTTGCCGCTGTTGTTCCGCTTTCAACTCCAGTATCCAAAATATGATCATCAACTTCCATATACGACTGCCTCAAAAGCTCCGATTCTCCACGACGTTCTTTTAAAGGCTTTTGGGCTTCCATTTTCCATAAACGCAAAAAGCACGGCGTGAGCATTTCTGCAGCAATCTGGGCGGCCCTTTTTCCGCCGTGACCATCGTAAATTTCCGCACTGAAAAATAGTTTCTCCGGCACATGGTAGAATGCATGTGCGTCTTCCATGCTTGTGCGCTGGCCGATATCTTCAATAAAACCATATGAAATATTCATTTACTGTTTATATTTTCCAATTATCTAATGATTCTGGAAATGTTCCTTAACCTGATACATAAAGGCTTCAAGCCTTGTTGTTATATTTGTAACACCCTGACCGTCATAGGCAATATTAATAATAGGAACATCATACCTCTTTTGAATCAACTTCATAATGGCGCTTGACACTGTTCCCGGCATACATGTAAACGGCATCGCATTAATAATCCCGGACACACCCCTGTGAATAAAATCAACTGCTTTTCCGACACTCAATATTGCCTCACCTTCGAAGCTCACATGGACATAAGGGCTTGCTTTTTTGATAATATCTTCCATCTTCGGTTCTTTTCCATATCTCAACTCTTTTGCAAATATCTTTTCAATCCGGTGTTCGTCTTTCCCCTGCAGATATCCGGTGATAAGAAAATTCATCATGTTGGGAATGCTGCCCCTTTTCAGGCTTTTCTTCTTATTGATATAATTTACATAGGTTATCCATTCCGCAATAGATGCAAGCCATGCTATTCCGCCAAATTCCTCTACTCTCCTCACAAGGTCGTTATTGCTGAACCTGTTGGACCTGATATATATTTCGCCGACAATGCCTACAAGTGGTCTTTCTGTTATTACTCTCCTAATGTTCAAAAAATTATCTATTGAATTTTCAAGCACTTCAAAAATTTCTTTACCGCCCTCTTCTATTGATTTTGAAATAAGAAAAAGGGTATCGTTATAAACCTTATCTGCACTTCCCTTGGTTTCCTCGTAAGGTCTTATCTCGTTAAGCATTTTCATTATAAGGTCTGTTGCTACTATTGCTCTCCAGGCTAATCGTTTGAATTTACTTCCGATTATATCGAGTTCGTCATAGAGCCTGTGATCCTGATTGGGTGCATATATGGGCACTTCTTCATAACCCATTTCATCAAGAACCATTCTGTGAAACCTGTGATATTGTCCGAATCTGCAAGGTCCGCCGCCTGTAGGCATAAAAAATGCGCTTTTTTCAGGATCAAAAGATGGTTTGCTTACTGCTTTCAGCATATCACCAGTAGTAAGTATGCATGGATAACATTCTTTACCGGAGGTAATCTTTCTTCCAAGGCGAGCTGCTTCTTCACCGGATTCATCCATAACATCCGTTTCAACCCCGCAGGCACGGAAAGCGCTTGACAATGCAAAAGAATGGTCACTCATGTAAGGTATATACACTTTTCTCTTCTTACCGTTTACTTCGAATTTTGAAACCACTTTCTTTACCGTCTTCGGTTCATGCTTTGCATTTTTGATACTGTCGAGAAAAGCCTCAAGTCTTGTAATAACGCCGGCATCAGCGCTGTGCTCGTCAATTTCCAACTGCAGGAAGGGTTTCCCTTTCATGATCTTTTTAAAAAAATGCATAATAAAAGAATCAGGCCCGCAGCCGAAGTTTGTAATATATATCCCGTAAAAATTATCACGTTCTTTAACAAACTTTGCGGCCCGTAAAATCTTTTGTCCATAACCCCAGTACATATCTTTCAGGTCTTCATCTTTTTCTGCACCATCCATAATGGGCAACATATCCAGCGGTACAGGTATAACACCAAGGTCCATCAATTTTTTATGAATATTCAGATTTGCCCCCGGATCCGCACTGTTATAGGGCCTTCCTATTATCACCATTACCTTTTCATGCTTTCCCATGGCAGATAACGACTTTATACCTTCATCAAGGCATCTGCCGTAAAAAGAGTTTTGTGTTTCCATTGCAACATTAAAGGCTTTTTCCACTTCTTTGCCGGTTTTGTGTATCCCTTTCCCAAATTCTTTGAGTGCCTTTAGGACATTGCCTTTACTGCCGCCAAAGTAAACAACCGGTGAATCAAGCCTTACTCCGGCTGCATCAAAATCAATGGAGGCTTTGACAGTGTAAGGTATGGACTGGGCATAGGGACAGGAAAATGTATTTGACGTATGGTCGGAGATGTTTTTCAGATTAATAACGCTTGGAAGAAAAATCCTTTTAACGCCTTTATGTATAAGATTAATTATATGACCATGCGCGAGCTTTATGGGGAAACATGACTCCACAATGATATTTTCAACACCTTCTTTTATGATTTTATTATTTGTAACATCTGATATTACAACAGAAAATCCGAGTTCTGTAAGAAACGCCTTCCAGAAAGGCAGGAAGTCGCAGATATTTAATATCTTGGGTATTCCTATAAGTTCGCCATCTATCTGCTTATCGTAAATTTCATGGAGCAGATCTTCTCTTACTTTGAAGAGGTCTGTTACATGCCTTTTTTCCACATTTCGTTTTACATCATATTTTTCACATCTGCTTCCATAATATAACGGTGTTTCTTCCTCTACTGTCACTCTCCTGATTTCACATAGATTTTCACAGCCTTTACATTCAAATGTATCTACTGCATACTGCCTTTTGCTCAAGTCAAATCCCTTAAAAGCGCTTTTCTCCCAGTTCTTCTCTTTCATCGCAAGGATTGCGACACCTATGGCGCCTGTAATATCATGGTGAGACGGAACTTTGACAGGTTTTTTTAGTACATTTTCAAAAGCTGCTACAACACCTTTATTAAAAGCAGTCCCACCCTGAAAAAATATTTTCTCACCTATCTTCCTGTCGCCAACCACTTTATTCAGATAATTTGTAACTATCGAATATGAAAGCCCGCTCACAAGATCGTCGGTCCTTGCACCTCTCTGCTGATGGTGCACAAGATCCGATTCGATAAAAACCGTACACCTTTCCCCCATCTTTACTGGCGCTTTTGATGTCAGGGCAAGCCCGCCGAATTCCTCTTTTATGGATATCCCGAGTTTTTCAGCCTGTTCCTCCAGAAAAGAACCTGTTCCCGCAGCACAGGCTTTATTCATTTCAAAATCTACAATAACACCATTGTCAATACTGATATATTTTGAATCCTGCCCTCCTATTTCAAAAATAGTATCAACTTTGCCGTCTATATTTATCGCCGCTTCAGCCTGTGCGGTTATTTCATTTCTGACTATGTCGGCACCGATAAAATCGCCCGTCAGGTATCTTCCTGAGCCCGTTGTACCGGCGCCTATTATTTCAACCCTTTCCCCTATTTCCTCTCCTATTTCCGCCAGACCTCTTTTAACGGCATCAAGGGGTCTTCCTTCAGTCATAAGATACCTCTTGGCAAGGATATCCTTCTCTTCGCTAACCACCACAAGGTTTGTGCTTATTGATCCGACATCAAGACCAAGGTATGCCCTGGTTCTCTCCGTTATGTTTTTCAGTTCATAAGATACATTCAGATTTTCTTCTGATATTTTTAAAGGTTCATGCGCTTCATGAAATTTTTCCTGCTGCAGATACGCTTCCAATCCATCCAAACCGACAAAGGTCCGTTTCAAAACCGGCTCATCAAGTACCGTGTAAATTGCACCAATTGCACCCATTAATGTAAAGTGTTCGGGAACTATCAATTCGCCGTCTTTTAAATTAAATACATCTCTTATGGCCTTTTTCATCCCTGCATTTGCAGCAACACCACCTATAAAAGCCACAGGATTTCCTATTTCTTTTCCCTTGGTGATATTGCTCTTAAAGTTCCTTGCAAGGGCATAGCACAGACCTGCGACTATCTCGTAATCCGGGGTTGCAATCTGCTGAAGATGTATCATATCGGATTTGGCAAATACTGTACATCTTCCGGCAATCCTCGGCACATTGGCAGCCTTCAGTGCTGTCTCGCTGAATTCCTCTATTGTAAAACGGAGTCTGGAGGCCTGCTGGTCTAAAAACGAGCCTGTTCCTGCCGCACACAAGGCATTCATAGAAAAGTCTTTTACTTTCAACCTGTTTTTTTTACCCGACTTCTCAAATATGATGAGCTTGGAATCCTCGCCGCCTATATCGATTATGCTTCCGATATGCGGATACAGATGATTGAACCCTGTTGCAAGAGCCACTATTTCATTTACAAATGATGCGCCGATAATGGAGGAAAAATGTTTTGCACCTGTACCCGTTGCTGCAATAAATTCTATTTCATATGTTTTAATCAGCTCTTCAATGGCTTCCTTTGCCGTTTCGATAGATCGGCCCATATGGCGTATATACCTGTCTATCGCTATATTGCCCGACTTATCAATTACAACCAGGTTTACGCTGACAGAACCGATATCAATACCGACCCTATACATCCCTTTATCACCATGTATTATACAAAGATTTTGATTTTGCAAGGTTCTTATGTTTTAATTATAATATATAAAGGCTTTAAATCAATACAAATATCAACTATGAAAAGAATCCATATATATGTCAGCGGTTTAGTACAGGGTGTATATTTCAGGCATAATACTATGATTCAGGCCGATCGTCTTGCCTTAAATGGATGGGTAAAAAATCTAACCGATGGAAGGGTCGAGATTATTTGTGAAGGAAGCGATGAATCCATCGATAAAATGGCGGCATGGTGTAATATCGGCCCAATAGGAGCTTATGTTGAAGGTTTAGAAATTCAGCAGGAAGAATTTAAAAATGAATTTAAAAAATTCCAGATTATATACTAAACAATTGCACTATCCTCTTTTTCTGAATATTTCCGGAAAATCCTGTATTGTTATGGGAGGGGGAAAGATCGCTGAAAGAAAAGTTGCAATGCTTCTTAAATTCAATGCTGAAGTAAAATTAATCAGTCCGAAAATAACCGGTGCTTTATCAAAACTCTCAAAATCAGGTAAAATAGAAGTCATTGAGCGCGAATATGAGGATGGGGATTTGGAAGGGGCATCATTAGTATTTGCAGCTACAAACCGAAGAGAAATCAATGAAAGAATAAAGAAAGAAGCTCAAACAAAAGGCATACCTGTTAATGTTGTTGATGATCCGGTTTTATGTGATTTTATTGTGCCGTCAATTGTGAAAAAGGGCCCTATAATTATTGCCGTTTCCACGTCCGGTGTTTTACCTTCGCTATCCAAGAAGTTGAGAAAAGAGATAAGCGAGTACATTACAGCAGACTATATAAAATACGCGCATATTATCGGGAAATTCAGAAAACTTTTGATAGAAAAGGTGGAAAACAGAAAGAAAAGGGCTGAAATAATGGCAGAGATCAGCAAGACAGATATGAAAGAGCTGATTAATATGAGTACAAAAGAAATTACAGCAAAATTTCTCAAAGAAAACAGATGAATATATATCTATTTTATATTGCCCTCTTTTTCTATGCAATCTCAACAATATCCTACCTTCTTTGCCTGACCGTCAGTAAAAAAATAATCGGGAAACTTGGCCATTACTTTTTATTAACGGGTTTTTTTATACATTTACTTGCAACCTTTGTCAGGTATTTTGAAGCAGGTTATACACCGATTACAAATGCCTATGAATCGCTATCATTTTTTTCCCTTTGTATCGCCTGTTTCTTCCTGTATATCAAAAAAATATACAAAATGGAGATGCTCGGCAGTATTTTTATGCCTGTTTTGACGATAATATTCATTATTGCCTTTGCTTTTCCGACAGAAATCAGGCCTCTGCCCCCATTACTTAACAGTTGGTGGCTGCCTGTTCATGCTATATTCTCTTTCATCGGCTGCGCAGTTTTCCTCATCAGTTTTTTCGTCTCTGTGGTGTATCTGATTGTTGAAAATAAAATCAAGGAGAAAAGATTTTCGCCTGCAGCTGCAAGATTTCCTTCCCTTGAAACTCTTGATTCCGTTAATTACCAATGCATTTCGTACGGGTTTATATTTCTTACGATTGGAATCATAACAGGCTCCATATGGGCAAGCATAACATGGGGCTCATACTGGAGCTGGGACCCGAAAGAAACATGGTCTCTCATTACCTGGATTGTATATGCAATCCTTATCCATAACAGGCTTACCATAGGCTGGAGAGGCAGAAGAACGGCATATATGATGATAATTGGTTTTTTTTCAATACTTATAAGTTTTTTTGGCGTTAGTTTCTTTTTAGGGGGACAACATTCGTTCATTTAAATCCCTCCCAAAGGCTTTTTAAAATGCATATCGCAGTATTCGGACTCAATCACAATACCGCACCCATTGAAATAAGAGAAAAACTCTTTATTTCTGATGAAAACCTATACGACGTTCTAAACAGTATCAAAACGGCAGGCATCAGTGAAGCAGTTATTTTATCAACCTGCAACAGGACTGAAATATATTATTGTTCTGATAATCATGATAAATCCCTTGATATAATTTTTGATATGCTTTTCACTTATTTCGGTATAAAACAGGACTGGATATCCAATTACACATATTGCTTCCAGGACGAAGATGCCTATAAGCATCTCTTCCTTGTTGCGTCAGGGCTTGATTCAATGGTCATCGGTGAGCCGCAGATACTCGGTCAGGTAAAAGACGCATACAGAACAGCCACCCTTCAGAATGCCACAGGTTTTTTTCTCGATAAAACATTTCATAAAACTTTTAATGTTGCGAAAAAGATAAGAACCGAGACCAGGATAGGCTACAATCCTATATCGATCAGTTCTATGGCAATAGAATTGTCAAAAAATATATTCGGTGAATTGCATAAAAAAAAGATCCTTGTAATCGGCACGGGCGAAATGTGTGAAATTGCATTAAAATATTTCAAAAAGGAAGGTCTTAATGAAATCTTTATTGCAAACAGAACATTTCAGCATGCACAAAAACTTTCGGAAGAAATTATCGGCACACCATTTCCTTTTGAGAAAATGCCGGAATTATTGACAAGGGTCGATATGGTTCTTTCATCAACAGGTTCCGAAAAACCGATAATCGATAAAACACTTGTCCATTCAATAATGAAAAAAAGGAAGAACAAACCTCTGTTTTTTATAGACATTGCTGTGCCGAGAGATGTGGATCCCGAGGTGAATAATATTGAAAATGTTTATCTCTACGATATTGACGACCTAAAAGAACTTTCACAAAAACATCTTTCGGACAGGGTTAAAGAATCGGAGAAAGCAATGGCTATCATAGAAGAGGAAAAAGTAAATTTTACAGCCTGGCTTAAAAAGCTCGATGTAAAACCCCTTATAACGCATATTATTGGAACAGTTGATAAAACAAGAGAAAATGAGGTGAGGAAAATTGCACATAAACTGAAAAATACCGATGAAGAAACTTTGAAGCTTATCGATATTTTAACCAGGAATATTGTTAACAAGTTAATCCATCCGCATATTTCAATGATAAAACAAAATGAAGACCCGGTTGTAGTGGATATAATAAAGAAAATATTCAGCTTTGAGGGAGAGGATGAAAACAGAATGGATAGTGGGGACGAGAGGGAGTAGGCTTGCATTAAGGCAAACAGAATTAACAATAGAGGCTCTGAGAAATGTATATCCGCATTTCGACTTTCCTGTAAAAATTATAAAAACAACCGGTGACACGGTCTGGGATACTCCGTTGAATCTTATAGGCGGCAAAGGAATATTTGTTAAAGAAATTGAGGAAGCTTTATTAAAAAAAGAAATAGATATAGCAGTGCACAGCATGAAAGACCTGCCCACCGAACTTGGCAAAACATTAACAATCGGCGCTGTCCTTAAAAGAGAAGACCCAAGTGATGTATTCATCTCTCAGATATACGAAAATATAAAATGCATTGAAAATAAAGCAAAAATAGGCACAAGCAGCATCAGAAGAAAATCTCAGCTTCTTTCTTTTAACCGGAATATCGAGGTGGTAAATCTCAGGGGGAATGTTGACACAAGGATAAAGAAACTGACAGAACAAAATTTGGACGGTATAATACTTGCTTATGCAGGGGTGAAAAGGATGGGTTTTGATCAATATATAAAGGAGATTCTGCCTTTTGATATAATGCTTCCGCCAGCCGGTCAGGGCGCGATAGGTATTGAAATAAGAAATGAGATTGAAGCGTTTCATATGTTAAAATCCATAAACCATGAGGACAGTTTTTTAGAGATTGCTACGGAGAGAAAGCTTCTAACAGCTATAGGCGGGGGGTGTCAGACACCTTTAGGAATTAATGCAAAGGTTGCTGACGAAAAAATAGTATTGCATGTTATATTATATAAAGAAAACGGGGAGATTTCCGTAAAAGAAAAATTCGAGGGCTCTGTTAACCGTCCCGATGAACTTATTGCTGAAGCTTTAAAGATAATGCCTAAAATATAAATGCCTCCCGAAGAGGGAGGCATTTGTTGTAAGACGGTTATTTATATTGTTTATACTGCTTCTTTGAATGCCTTGCCTGCTGTAAATTTAGGTACTTTTCTGGCAGGTATCTTTATTTCTTTACCTGTTCTCGGGTTTCTCCCTTTTCTTGCTTTCCTCTTAGAGATCGAAAATGTGCCGAAACCTACAAGTGTAACTCTTTCTTCTTTCTTCAAAGATGCCTTAACGCTGTCGATAAAAGCATCTAAAGCCTTTCCGGCTGCTGCCTTTGATACTTTTGCGCCTGCCGCCATTTTGCCTATCAAATCTGCCTTTGTCATACTTACCCCTCCTTTTAGACTTTTATTTTATGGTAGCTTTCGTATTAACCACCCTGTAGATACTTTATACCCATTATTATATAAAAGTTTCAATATTTATTTTATTTTTTTTAGCCTTATAAAATAAAGAAGAACTCACGGCGGAAAGATGCTTTGAGTTATTTCTTCAGCAAGTTTCCATAATTTAATTAATTAAATTATAAAAATAATTATGTTGACCTGCCAACACGAAAAGAAGTATATAAAAAAATTGCACTTATTACGAAATATGCATCTTGTGAATAAATTATTTTCTTAGAGAAATAAGGGGGAGGATGTTTAGACACAGTATGCCCTGAAACTGCCTTAAGACCAAATAAATATTATTGTTATATGGGGACTTTGCTTGTTACAAAAAGTGTATTATGATTTTATATTATTTTAGAGGAGGGGTAAATGGCTAAGGATCAGAGTATTTATTGGAATCCCATAGCAGAAACTTTGCCGCGGGAAAAACTTCAGGCATTACAGGTAAAGAAGTTTAAAAGGATTTTTGAATGGGCTTATAACAATTCACCATTTTACAAAAAACTTTACAAAGAAGCCGGCATGGAACCGGGAGATATCAAAACCTATGAAGATATTAAAAAGGTTCCCAAGACCGACAAAGCTGTATTAAGGGATGTACAGGACAGACCGCCTTTTCCATACGGTGATATGCTTGCTGTACCTCTGAAAGACGTCACAGAATTCAGACAGACAAGCGGGACTACAGGCACGCCGGTATATCAGGCTGATACCTGGGCAGACTGGGAATGGTGGGCTGAATGCTGGGCATACATCCTTTACGCACAGGGTTACAGGGATACCGATAGAATGTTTATTCCATTCGGTTACAACATATTTGTTGCCTTTTGGGCCGCCCATTACGCGGCAGAGAAATTAGGCTGTGAAGTTGTACCGGGCGGAGTTCTTGATACGGAAGCAAGAATAATGAAAATGCTGGAACTCAAATGTACTGCCTTTGGTGCTACACCTACTTATGTCCTCGGTATGGCTGACACGGCAAGAAAGATTGGTATTGACCCAAGGTCAATCGGTATCCAGAGAATTACCTGTGCCGGCGAACCCGGTGCAAGCATACCTACCACAAAACAAAGAATTGAAGACGCATGGGGCGCAAAAGTTTATGATCACATCGGCGCAACTGAAATAGGCGCATGGAGCTATATGTGTACTGTTCAGAAAGGACTCCATGTAAACGAAGCAATGTTTCTTGTAGAAATAGAAGATGTAGATACAGGCGAAATCATAGATACACCTATGAAAAACGGGAAAATGGTTATAACTGCCTTCGATAGAATCGGTAAACCATGCATCCGTTTCGACTCTAAAGACGTAATTCGTTGGGCAGATTATGACTGCGACTGCGGCCGTACATTCAGGGTGATTGACGGCGGTGTTGTAGGAAGAGCTGATGATATAACAAAAGTAAAGGGTGTACTCCTTGCCCCGACGGCAATCGAAGAAGTGGTAAGAAGTTTCAGCGAATTAAGCGATGAGTATGAAGTTGTTGTCACTAAGAAGGGTGATATTGATGATATTATGCTGAAAATAGAGCTTAAACCCGGTCAGGAGAAGAATGAAGCGGACATACTGAGCCGTTTAAAAGACCTTCTCAGAGTCAAGACGAACCTCGGTTATAAAATTGAGATCCATCCTTATGAGAGTCTGCCCAGATATGCGTTAAAAGCAAAGAGATTCAAAGACATGAGACCACACTAAGAGGAGGTATAACCCATGGCAGGAGAATATAAAATTAACGAAATGGATGAAAAGATTAAGCTGATAAGAAAGACAGCGGAAGAATTGAATGCAATATCAGGAGGCATTCAGGCAGTTGAGAAGAATATTGTTCGACTTCTCGCAAGCACAAAGATGTTGGAATTGAATATATCCGATTTCAAGGACTTTATTTAAATAATAAAGATTAGTTTTTAAGTTCCGGATGTTATGACACTTATCTTGCTGCGTGTCACAGAGATGTGCAGTAAGATAAGTGTTTTTTTGTGTTGATTTAAACAGACATTCAGGCAATCAGTATAGCCCTGAAAAAAACTGCATGAATTATTTTCATCAAAAATAGTTCATCAACAAATGAACCTCCCCGTATCATAGCCGCACGGTATCAGCGGATTCGGGAACATGATTATTCCCCCTCTCCCGTAAGCTGACAGGGAATGCGGATAAGTTTCGAAGAATCCATTGATTCAGGAACCATTTCTTGCTTGACATTATACAACCGAAAGTATATTTTGATTTTTCAGGGATTTATTATGAAAAAAATATCCTTTAATTTCATCTTATTTATCATGTTTTCTTGTACCGTACAGGCTCAAAGTGTTGACAATAATCAAACCATCTATACCCTTTCTCCTCTTTTAAGCGTAACACCAAAGATATATCTCCTTAATGAGTCGGTTTTAAGGAAATATCAATTACCTCAAAACTATATGATTGTCCAAAACCCTCTAAAAGATATTGTAACTCTATGGGAATTCCCGAATGAATTTCCGGCAAGTCAGGCACAGCAATTGCCGGCAGCCACACCGGCGGCACAATCAACAAATACTGTTCCGGAAAAACAAAAATCATTAGGTAAACAGAACTTACCTGCAGAGCTCGCACAAATGACAAAAATGCTGGAATCATTAGGTCTTGAATCCGGCAAAGAATTTTCAATCCGCGACTTGAATCAACCCTTGCCGGACCTGACTAAAAAGTGAATATTAAATATCAGCAATGCATATGATGGGGAATGAACCTCTCCGCAGCAGGGCTGCGAGGAATCTATTACTCAATATCTGTTAATGCTTTTATTGTCTATTATTAATGTTACAGGGCCTTCGTTTATCAGTGATACATCCATGGAGGCCTGAAAAATACCACTCTCAACCTTTTTTACCTGCTCTCTTGCTTTTGTGATAAACAATTCAAAAAAGCTTTTTGCCTCTTTTGCCTCCATGGCGTCGGTAAATGACGGTCTTCTTCCCCTGGAACAATCCCCGTAAAGCGTAAACTGTGAAACCACAAGGAGTTCACCATTGATGTCAATGAGGGATTCATCAAGCTTTCCGTCCTCTTTTTCAAATATCCGCAAACTTATGATTTTATCCAGCATCCATTGTATATCCCTGACAACATCCCCCTTGCCGATACCGAGAAGCACAAGAATCCCTCTTCCTATCTGGCCGACAATCTTTCCATCAACTTCTACGGATGCCTTTTTTACACGTTGTACAACAGCTCTCATAAAAATAATTTTAAATTACTTTTCCTGCTCTCTTTCCTTCTTGGCCTGTTCAATAACCTTCGGTGCTATGTGCGCAGGAAGCTCTTCGTAGTGGGAAAATTCAATGGTGAAGGTGCCTCTGCCGCCGGTCATTGATTTAAGATCCGGGGCATATTTCAGAATTTCTGCCATGGGGACGGTTGCTTTTACTACCTGGCTATTGCCCTTGGATTCAACACCAATGATTTTGCCTCTTCTTGAATTCAAATCTCCCATTATATCGCCCATATATTCATCAGGCACAATAACCTCTATTTTTGTGATTGGCTCAAGAAGTGTCGGCTGACACATCTCCAGTCCTTTTTTGAACCCCATGGAGCCTGCAATCTTGAAAGCCATTTCAGAGGAATCTACATCATGGTAAGATCCGTCATAGAGCGTAACCTTAAAATCAATGACTGGATATCCGGCAAGTATACCCTGGTTCATAGCCTCGACTATGCCTTTTTCAACAGCAGGTATATACTGTCTGGGGATTGCCCCTCCAACTATCTTATCGACAAATTCAAACCCTGCATTCCTTGGAAGCGGTGCAAGTTCAAGCCATGTATCGCCGTATTGTCCTTTACCGCCTGATTGCTTTTTATATTTTCCCTGTACCTTTGCAGTTCCTTTAATAGTCTCCTTATACGGTACTTTAGGCTCTTTCAGCTCAACATCGACACCGAATTTTCTTTTCATCTTTTCGACTATCACTTCAATATGAACCTGTCCCATTCCGGACAGAATGAATTCCTTTGTCTGCTCGTCTCTCGTATATTTGACTGTAAGGTCTTCTTCCATCAGCCTGGCAAGAGAAGTATTCAGTTTATCTTCGTCTCCTTTTGATTTCGGCTGTAGAGAGAAAGATATAAGAGGTGGAGTATTTGCAACTCCTTCGTATTTTATAGGCGCTTTCTCGTCACAAATGGTATCCCCGGTACCGACTGTCTTCAACTTAGCCAATACCCCGATATCTCCCGCAGACGCTGAGCCGGCAGGCTTCTGTTTTTTACCTACAAGATAAAATATCTGCCCGATTCTTTCTTTTTCCTCGTTTGTGGCATTAATAACAGTCATATCAGGATGTATTTCACCGGAATATACCCTGAAAAGGGTTAATTTTCCTGCAAATGGATCTGTAATAGTCTTGAAAACAAAAGCACTGAAATTTTTATCTGAAGAAATTTCTCTTTTTACTGCATTTCCAGTCTTAGGGTCTATGCCTTCCACTTCTTTTCTGTACGTAGGTGAAGGAAAATACTTTATCATGGTGTCGAGCAGCATCTGAACACCTATGTTTTTCATCGCAGAGCCGCACAATACAGGGACAATCTTTCTGCTCCATATGCCCTCTCTCAAACACTTTTCAATCTCTTCTTCGTTAATTTCATCGCCGTTGAGATACCGCTCCATAACCTCATCATCTATCTCTACCGAGGTCTCAATAAGTTTCTCCCTGTATTTATTTGCTTCATCAACAAATTCCGGCGGAATAGCCGCAATATCATACTCTCCGGAGGTGTCCCCTTTATAGATGTATGCCTTCATATTAAGAAGATTTATAATACCTTTAAAACTCTCCTCTTTTCCCATCGGGAGCTGCAGAGCTAAGATCGATTTATCGGAAAAATTTTTCTGTATATCTTCAAAGGTTCTTTCAAAATCAGCTCTTTCCCTATCCATTTTATTTATAAACAAACAAACGGGAATAGAAAACTCATTGGCATACTGCCAAACTTTCTCTGTTTGTACCTGAACTCCTGACACAGCGCTTACAACAATAACAGCTCCATCAACAACCCGCATGCACGACCTGGCATCAGCCACAAAATTATCATCGCCCGGAGTATCAATAAAATTTATCTTGTGCTTATCCCATTCAAAACAGGCGAGCGAAGAAGATATAGTAATTTTTCTTTCAACCTCTTCAGGTTCGTAATCCATTAACGACGTCCCGTCATCAACCCTTCCAAGCCTGGTGTTCTCTCCTGAAAGAAAAAGCATGGCCTCAACAATTGATGTTTTACCCTCACCTCCATGTGAAAAAATCCCAACATTTCTAATAGAATCAGGCTCATACTTTTTCATGTAAACTCCTTTTAAGAATATAAAAATTAAAATAAAATACTGTGAATTTTACATGGCTTTTTCTTAAAAATCAAGAATTAACCGAATCTACCCGTTATATATCCCTCAGTCCTTCCATCAACAGGAGAGGTAAATATCTTTGACGTCTCTCCAAATTCCACAAGATCACCCAGAAGCATAAAACCTGTATAATCGGAGACTCTTGCCGCCTGCTGCATGTTGTGAGTGACAATAAGTATCGTATAATCTTTTTTAAGTTCCAGCATAAGCTCTTCTATCCTCATTGTTGCAATAGGGTCAAGAGCAGAGCAAGGTTCATCAAGAAGAATGATTTCAGGCTCTACAGTGAGAAGTCTTGCCACACAAAGCCTCTGCTTCATCTCTTCGGAAATGCTGAGAGCAGGCATAGACAATCTGTCTTTGAGCTCATCCCATAATCCGACTGCTATTAAACATTTCTTTACAATTTCATGATCTTTTTTCCTGTTGCTCATGCCATGTATCTTTAAACCATAAACCATGTTTTCGTATACGGTAAACGGAAAAGGGTTGGGTCTCTGAAAAACCATTCCTACCTTTTTCCTCAGTTCTATTATGTCTACCTCATCTATGTGCTGCTGATTTACAAAAATATCACCTGTGATTTTTACATCATCAATAAGGTCGTTCATCCGGTTAAAACAGCGCAGCAACGTTGATTTTCCGCAGCCCGAAGGCCCTATCAGGGCGGTAATAGAGTTTTTATGAACGTTAAAATCCACGTTTTTCAACGCATAGAAGCTGCCGTAATACATATTAAGTTTTTCTGTTGAAAGAGCAAAATTGTTTATCATCCGAATTTTCCTGAGATATAGTCTTCCGTCTTTTTCTCTGAGGGATATGTAAATACCTTTTCAGTCGGTCCGTACTCTATAAGGTCTCCCATATAAAAAAAGGCTGAATAATCGGTAATACGTGCAATCTGTTTAGTATTGTTTGAAACAAGTATGATCGTATATTCTTTTTTAAGCTCACTCAAGGCGTCTTCTATTTTTGCAGTAGAGATCGGGTCCAGCCCTGAGCATGGCTCATCCAATAATATTATTTCAGGCATCAACGCAAGAGTACGTGCAAGACAGAGCCTTTGCTGCTGCCCGCCGGACAGTTTTAATGCCGATATGCTCAGCCTATCCTTCATTTCGTCCCATAGAAATGCTTTTTTGAGACTCTCTTTAACGATTGCGTAAATCTCTTCCTTATCCCTGATGCCCTTCAGCTTGGGACCATAGGCAATATTCTCATAAACCGAACGGGGCAGCGGTATGGGAACTGCAAATACAGTCCCGATCTGTCTTCTCAATTCCACAGAGTTTGTATTTCCGTTTATAATGTCAATGCCATTAATGACAACCTTGCCCTCTATGGTAACGTTATCTTCAAAGTCTATCATCCTGTTCAAAATTGATATTAACGTAGATTTGCCGCTTCCGGCAGGCCCCATAAATCCGGTAATCATATGTCTGTATACATCAACATCAATATCCTTCAGAACCTTATTTTTTCCGAAAGAAACGCTTAATTTTTCAACCTTTATCTTAATATCCATCTATATCACTCACTCACGAATATTTTGAAATCATCCTATTCATAAGATAATAGGCAATAATGTTGATCAAAAGAATACTGAGAACAAGCACCAGGGCGGTGGCATAGGCCTTTTCCATGGAAATACCTTCACGGGCAAGGATATAGAAATGGACAGCCATTGTTCTGCTTGAATCCATTAAAGATGTGGGAAGCCTCAAAGAACTTCCCATGGTAAAAATCACAGCGGCTGTTTCACCGACTGCCCTTCCCACGCTTAGCATAACCCCTGTCAGTATGCCGGATATTGCTGAAGGTATTACAACTTTCTTGACGGTTTCCCATCTTGTAGCACTCAAGGAGTAACTTACAATCCTCAAATTCCTCGGAACAGCCTTTATTGCCTCCTCGCTTGTTCTTATTATGGTCGGAAGAATCATTATTGTTATTGTTAACACGCCTGACAGGACCGACCAGCCCATTTTAAGTTTTATTACAAAAAATATGAAACCGAAAAGACCATATAAAATAGAAGGTATGCCTGCAAGGGATTCCACACCGAAGCGGATGATCTTGGTAAAGACAGATTCCTTTGTATATTCAGTGAGAAATATCGCCGTCCCTACTCCAAGGGGAGTGGCAAGAAAGATTGACAGTAATACGAGAAGAACAGTACCGATAATTGTTGAAAATATACCTCCATGCCTGCCCATATCTTCCGGTGACGAAAAGATAAATCCCAGGCTTATATGCGGAGCACCTTTAATAAAAATGATAGCCACAATTACAATCAGTATACCAACTGTAAATAACGCCTGAAGGTTAAGGCATACACGCACTATTTTATCTACCAATCGTGGTTTTATCCTCACTTCATCACCTTCTTCTTCATCCCGAAATTTGCAATATAATTGAGAATCATGATAATCACCAGAAGTACTACACCCGTTGAAAAAAGACCTAATCTGTGATCGCCTGTGGCATAAGCAAGTTCAAGGGCAATATTGCTGGTCAGCGTCCTCAAAGGATCCAGGATGCTTGTAGGTATCTTCAGGGCATTCCCCGCAACCATAATGACTGCCATTGTTTCTCCTATAGCCCTTCCCATGCCAAGGATAAAACTTGCCAGAATGCCCGATTTCGCTGAAGGGATAACTACTTTGTAAACTGTCTGCCATTTCGTTGCCCCCATGGCAAAGGATCCTTCACGGTAGGTCCTTGGTACACTTGTGATGGCATCAAAGGATATGCTGATTATTGTAGGCAAAATCATCACCCCAAGTATAATGGAGGCAGAGAGGAGAGAAAAACCTGATCCGCCGAAATAATTTCTTACGAAAGGGACAATATAAACCACCCCTAAAAAACCGTATACCACTGAAGGGATGCCTGCAAGAAGTTCAAGGGCCGGCTTTAAAAACATCTTCATTTTTTTCCCGGAATATTCCGAAAGATAAATCGCGCAGGAAAGCCCCATAGGTGCGCCGACAACAAGGGCACCGAAGGTTACAAGAAATGAGGATACAATCATGGGGAATATTCCGAAAGAGCCTTTTGTCGGAGCCCATTTAAAACCCAGAATGATGTTTTTTAATCCTATTTTATGAAAAAGAGGCAGACCTTCAAAGAGAATAAATATAAAAATCAGGAAAAGAAACAGAAGTGATGAGAGAGCAAAAATTGTAAGCACGGATTTGACAAAATGCTCTTTTGTAAAATTTGTCTTAGTCATTATATGCCTATAAGCCCTTCTTTCTTAAAAATGTTTTGTCCGTCTACAGAAAGAATAAAATCGATATATGTCTGCACAATCTTGTTTGGTGGGCCGTTTGTTACGAAAAGAAAGGGTCTTACAAATTTATATTTTTTTGCTCTGATATTTACAAGACTTGCAGAAACTCCATCGATAGATAAAGATCTGACCCTGTCGTCAACAAGACCAAGCGATATATATGCTATTGCATACGGGTCTGTGGCAACGATTTCTCTTACTGAGCCATTGGAGTCCTGGACCATTATACCGTCATATATCTCCTCACTTTTCATAATAAGATCCTCAAAAGAACCGCGTGTTCCCGAACCTTCTTCTCTTGTTATGGCATCTATTTTCCTGTCAATCCAACCAAGTTCTTTCCAGTTTTTTATTTTCCCGCTGAAGATACCCCTTATCTGTTTTAAAGTCAGTTCCCTGATCGGATTCTCAGGGTGAACAATAACCGAAATGCCGTCATAACAGATTGTGATGGAATTTAATACTTTTTCTCCCTGTTTTAATTGCCTTGATGACATGCCGATCTCAATTGTTTTATTTAAACATGCCATGATACCGGCAGTTGATCCACCGCCCTGGACGTTTATTCTGAACATTGGTCTGTCTACCATAAAATGTTCTGAAAGCTTTTCTATAAAAGGCATCACTGAAGTTGAACCGGCTATCGTAATAGTATGTTTTTTGCCATGTGTAACCCCGGTAGAATTATCATTGCAGGATGAAAGCAGTATTGTAGACAAAATTAAAAAAAACAAACCGATTATCTTTGACATAGTATTTATTCCTCAGGGGGGCTTTTAATATGCCTGATTATCTTCCCCTGGGCCATAAATATGACAAGCTCGGCAATATTTACAGCATGGTCAGCCATTCTTTCCAGAGATTTTGAAATGAACATTACCCGTGTTGCCCTTGAAATTGTCCTCATGTCCTGCATCATGTATGTAAGGAGCTCTCTGAAAACCTGGTCGAGAAGCTGGTCAACACGTTCATCATCTTTTGTTACCTTCAATGCAAGCTCCACGTCTTCCTTCACAAAAGCATCGAGACTTTCTTTGAGCATGGTTTGCACAATGTTTGCCATTGTTGGAACATCTATATAAGGCTTTAGCTGAGGTTCCTTGTTAAGTTCAAGCACCCTCTCACATACATTTACAGCAAGGTCACCTATCCTTTCAAGATCGTAGTTAATCTTGATAGCTGTAGTGATAAGCCTCAAATCTCTTGCTGCAGGCTGTCTGAGGGCAAGCAGTTTCAGACAGAACTCATCGATTTCCACTTCCTTTGAGTTAATCACGTCATCATCTTCGATAACCTTTTCTGCGATTTCTGAACGTCTCTCAAGAAGGGCATTGATGGCATCCTGTATCGCTCTTTCCACCAGGCCGCCTTCATAAAGGAGTTTTTCTTTCAGTTCTCTCAGCTCCATATCAAACGCCTTATAGATATGTCCTTCTATAATTTCCATCACAGGAAACCTCCTTATAGTTTGACCAGAGAAGATTATAGTAATTTTTTTCTTTCATTACAACAGAATGTTCCTGCCCCCTTGGAACTCCTGGCTGAGAGTCTAATAGATACCGCCTTTTTACAGAATAAACTATAAAAACAAATCAAGGGGTTAACCATAGCAGTTAACCCCTTGATTTGTTTAATAAGTTTCTTTAATTATTTTTCATCAGGAAACTCTCGATGAAAAATAATTTGTTCTCGGATGAAAAAGAGGAATTTTTCATGTTGGAAAGGAAACCAAGAAATTGCGCGGAGGTATACAAAATGTACGTCGCACAAGCCTATTGGTTAACAGACCGTCAAGGGCTGACCCCTCCGGTTTTTCCTTCTTTTCACCTGCCTTAAGATATAGAGAACTGTCATTTTTTTTGAAGGTTTTTAGTCAGCCAGCCATAGGGAATATCAATATTAAAATAAATAACTTTCTTTTCGGCGGTTCTTTTATTCTCAACATCAATTTTATCATAATTATGCCCATTTGCAGTAAATGTGCTGTTCTTAGTAGATTTAAGTCCATTTGCATTCATAATAAAATATTCTTCCTGAATAGATATGACAACAAAAGCTTTTTCAGGGGTAGTTCCGTCACCCGAGGCATATAAGGAACTGACAAGTCCTTTTAAAACTGAGCTGTGAAAGGTATATTTATCTAAATTCCCCATCTCTCTATATGCAGTTCTGCATAAGAGATGAACATCGAGATCAACATAATTCGTCTCCAGTGCGGATTGGGCTTGCCTGACAGCTTCCACATAATTTTTTTCTTTAAGGGCATCAAATGCCGCATCTTTTGCGTTATCGGCACCGTATGGTTTATAGTTCTGAGTCTTTGTGTAGGCAAGTCTCAATGTCTGAAAATCTACGTTTAAATCATTATTCTTTAATTTATTTACAAGGGAATTATAGACATCTACAGCAGCCTCATTCTGACCAGCCATAATGGTTGTCGCCCCCATCACTGTAATAACGGCGATAATACAGAACGTTCTTAATACTTTTTTCATGTTGGTTTCCTTTCTATATTTATTCAACAAAAGTCAATGCAAGAAGGTCTCTATCGGCTATTTCATCTGCAAGGTATAGGAGTAATTAGAGACCGAGAAGTCCATATTCTGAACGCGTTATTATTGTCAACACCGCTCTCATAAGTAATCACAGCCTGCTGACCGTCCCTCCCGGTAAATCGCATCGGCCCGATATTTTTAGAATCAAGCTCCCGCTTTGCGCCTTTGATTTGCCACATGCTTCTATCTCCCAGAGAACCATAAATATCCAGCGCGACCACATCTGTTATTGTTTGTTCCTCTATTTTAAGCGAACAGTTGTTTTATTTATCAATTATCCTCCCTCTGCCGCCTGAGCCCGGCTTCCTTGTCCAATAGTGTTCCTCTTTTGAGGCTCTTGTCAACCAGTCTAACTGCTTCCGTCTGCAAGACATACAAAGCTGATTATATCATTGAACAAGCATGAATAACCACACAATAAGGGTTGATATTTGCAAGAGATGCTCCGCTCAAAAAGAATTTTACTGCATAAAAGATATTCATCAAAAATTGCTGTCTTCATTCAAAAAAGGTTGACAATATTTTATCGTGGTTTTAGAATCCTTTATAATAAAATGCAAAATAAATTCAAATAAATATTACTAAGGAGACCCACAGTGAAGAAAAAAAATTCAATGGCAGCCATTGTCATGCTGGCATGCATATTGCTTTCGGGCTTTATCGTAGATGGGAACTCCCAGGAAAAATCTACTATAGATACTATAGAGGAAGCACCTCTTGTGGAGCAAACGCCATCAATAAATGAATTGTACATAAACCCTCGATTTAAACATCGCGGGATCATTGTTATTGCAGATCTGAATGTAACCCCTCTTGAATATACCGGTACATGCCCTGCGGTTTTCACGCTGAAAGGCCAAATTCATGCGAACAAGCCAATGACGTTATTCTACAAAATCATCCGTAGTGATAACTTGCCGATGAAACCCATAGCCCTTACGTTTGATAAGGAAGAGCGAAAAGAAATAATACATACATGGCAGATCGGTGATTCCACCAAGTCTTCAACATTTAACGAATGGGCAATGATCGAGGTCGTTTACCCCATCAATACGAAGCTCCGGTCCAATGCTGCCTTCCTCCGGGGCAGTTGTACAAGCCAGGCAGATTTCAAACAGCAGGATGAACTCAATCAACAGCAGAGCAAAAAGGAACAGCCGGCAACCAAGTAGGTTTTCCCGGACCGCAACCTCAAGACAAAGGGCTTGTGCCGACTGGACTTTCAATGGCCCAACAGGGTCAAAAAGGACCAACTGTAACAGGCGGTTTCCCTTTGGTTTCAGCCCCTCAGGATAGACAAGGGCCAGACATTTTCCCTATACCTTCTCAACCAGGCCAAAAAGGTCCATGCCCTTGAATAAGGTTATACCGCAATCAAGCCTGAATGAACTGCAATAAACCGCATAAGAACACTGTGTTTCCTTTGACCCTGCAACAGCCGCAATCCGGCAAATCAAGGGTATCTGGAGCGTAGTTGACGGTCCTAACAGACTATTCGGTTTTGGAATCGATAAGATTGAAGCAGAGAACTCTCTTGCTATCATTAAACATTATTCATTGAATCAATCATGTTTTATGGGTGACCCCAGGCCTTCTTTTCATTATATGCTTGCGGGAAATGGAGCACCTATAGGCCCTTTCAGCGGTGAGGATTGCCTGTCTTTCAATCCGGACACGATGGGTGTCCGGCAGATCAAGGATAATTGGAAGATTATTGACGGCGATAGTCCATTATTCGATTTCGTTACGAACAAAACCGACGCGGATCAAGCCATGGCTATCATCAAAAAATATGGCTTTACCCATTCCTGTATGATGGCGCGTGGCAGAGTCGATTTTCTATACCTGCGCAAATAAATAATTAGAAATTATTGCCCATCTGACGTTACTTCCCCGGTCAGCGTCCTTTTTCTCCATAACAGGTAAATAGCCGGGTAAATAGTGAGCTCAAGGATGGTAGAAGTAACAAGACCGCCGATCACGGGCGCGGCAATACTCTTCATGACCTCCGAACCTATGCCTGTATCGAAGAGAACAAAGATGAGTCCCGCATCTGTAGCTACTGTCATGATTTTGGGCCGAAGCCTTTTTGCTGCCCCTTCCATTATTGCAGCCCGCAGGTCGGAAATGTTTCTTAACCGTCCCTCTTTTTTCCATCTGTCATATGATAGATCGAGATAAAGCAGCATGACGACACCTGTTTCCGCATCAAGCCCTGCAAGCGCAATTATCCCGACCCAAACAGCGGTACTTATGTGATATCCCAGAAAATAAAGAAACCAGAAGGAGCCCACAAGGGAAAAGGGGACGGCGAGAAGAACAATAAGCGTCTTCATATAAGACCGTGTGCTGAAATAAATAATGATAATAATTAAAAGGAGCGTGAGAGGTACTACGGTTTTGAGATGCTTATTCCTGCTCTCCAGGCGCAGGTAATCACCGCTCCATTCGAGACGATAACCATCGGGAATCTTTATGGAGGCTAAACGCTTCTTCGCCTCCTTGATATAAGCTCCGGCATCTCCTCCGGTGTAATCAATATAGATGTATCCGGTAAGCATACCCGCTTCACTCTTGATTTGAGTTGGACCCTTAACTATCTTAATATCCGCAAGCTGCGATAGGGGTACCTGGGCAATACCGGGTGCGGATACAGCAGGCAGATCAGGCTGGGTTGATGAAAAGGAAACAGGAACAAGCACCCTTTTCAGAGTGTCCATGTTGCTTCGCAGTTCCCTTGCGTATCGAATATTGACGGGGTAACGTCCCCTTGCTTCGATGGTAGTAGTAACATTGAGACCCCCGATAGAAGACTGGATAATACCGTTTACATCATCTACTGTGAGATTGTAACGGGCCGCTTCTTCTCGGTTGATGGATATGTCTATAAAGTAGCCGGTATTGACCCTTTCAGCATAGATGCTCCGAGTATTCGGTACGTTCTTGAGTAATTTCTCCACCTCTATCCCTATCTTTTCAATCTCATCGACATGAGGACCAAATACCTTCATCCCCAGAGGTGTTCTGATGCCGGTGGTTAGCATGTCTATCCTTGCCTTTATGGGTGCAGTGAATGCATTCGAGACGCCGGTCATGGCCAGTGCTTCATTCATTTCCATAGTCAGTTTTTCAACAGTCATTCCCTTCCGCCACTGCGATCTTGGTTTCAGATTAATGGTTGTTTCGAACATTTCAAGCGGCGCCGGATCAGTGGCAGTTTCAGCGCGGCCAGCCTTACCGAATACCTGCGATACCTCAGGAAACCCCTTTAAAATTTTATCCTGTTTTTGAAGCAGCGAAGAAACTTCCGAAATTGATACACCGGGGGCGGTTACGGGCATGTAAAAAAGTGCGTCTTCGAAAAAAGCCGGCATCGATTCGTTGCCCAGCTTCAAATAAGGATATAGTGTCACAGCCATAAGGATCAAAGCCCCTATGATTACCTTTTTGTGAAACTTAAGGCAGAAACGGACGACAGGCTCATAAATTCTTTCCAATCCCCTATTCACAGGATTATCACTTTCCGGGCGTATGCGGCCCCTTATTAAAAGGGTCATAAGTGCAGGAGTAAGGGTAATGGCAAGACAGGCCGCGGCAAACATGGCAAAGGTCTTGGCATAGGCGAGAGGCCTGAATAATCTCCCTTCCTGTCCCTGGAGGGTGAACACAGGCAGAAAGGCAACAGTAATAACAATGAGGGCAAAGAAAAGTGAAGGCCCCACCTCTTTAGCCGCATCTATGATAATACGGGTCCGGTTTTCTGAGATTTGCCGCCCGTGGCCCATGGCCTCCCGTCCATAGCCGACTTCTTCCAGCTTTTTGTGGGCGTTCTCCACCATAATAAT
>Ga0351900_1028_pt2 | contig 33022 bp, 30 predicted proteins | sample BONcelHT113001D3_FD_205827 | JGI IMG/M metagenome (GOLD analysis project Ga0351900, IMG submission 205827) | Enriched cells from coal bed in the Powder River Basin, Montana, United States - BONCAT cells T11 rep1 HSBNCT.T11.300.1.D3 ...
GCACGTCGATGCCCTTGACGTGCACGACTCGGAAGAGGGCCTTCTTGTCCATGATCGCTGCCATCGCCAATATCGATAGCGGAGTCCCGACCTGCCATCCACTGCTGCAGTTTCCGTACCGGCCGCTGGTGATGGGCGTCCTCAACGTGACCCCCGATTCCTTTTCCGACGGCGGCGACTTCTTCGAGCCCGATGTGGCGAGTGCGCGCGCTCGGCAGATGGCGGCGGAAGGCGCCGACCTCATCGATATCGGTGGCCAATCCGTCCGTCCTTACGCCGACCCCGTTTCGCCGGAGATGGAGTTGCAGCGGGTGCTGCCGCTGGTGTCGGAGCTCGCCGAAGAACTCGGTATTCCCGTGTCGGTCGATACCTCCCGGGCGGCGGTGGCTTCGGCCGCGCTCGAGGCGGGCGCAGCTCTCATCAACGACACCACTGCGCTCCAGGGTGATCCAGAGATGGTCGCGGTCCTCCGCGATGCCGGCTGTCCCGTGGTGCTCATGCACATGCAGGGCAGTCCGGCCACCATGCAGATCGACCCCACGTACGACGACGTGGTCGAAGACATCTACGCGTGGTTCGTGGAACGTCTCAACTGGGCCATCGACCAAGGACTCGCCGAGGAGAACCTTCTCGTCGATCCGGGCATCGGTTTCGGCAAGACGGTGGAACACAATCTGGCCTTGTTGCGGCACTTGCGCAGTTTTCGGTCCCTGGGTCGTCCGGTCGTCATCGGCATGTCGCGCAAGTACTTCCTGGGGGCGCTCCTAGACATCCCCGAGCCCAAGGAGAGAACGCTTGCCACCGTGGCCACCACGGTCATCGCGGCGCGGGAGGAAGCCGATATCATCCGCGTGCACGACGTGGCAGAGAACGTCCAGGCGCTCAAAGTGGTCAGGGCGGTCTATGGCTAGAGGGTCAGGGGAACCGGGCCAGCGCGATACCGGCGGGGGCCCCGGCGGTGCGGGCGACGCGGGCGGAGGCCCGTCCGCCTCGAGCCGCGGCCCGTGCGCCTCGAGCGATGCCTTGGCCTCGCCCGACGGCGGTCTTCGCGCGTCGCGCAGCCGTCTGCAGATCTCCTTCGAAGGGCTCGAGCTCTACGGGCGTCACGGTGTGGCCGACGAAGAACAGGCGCTCGGACAGCGGTTCGTAGTCGACGCCGCAGTGACGCCGCTCGAGGCCGATCTCAGTGACGAGCTCGATCGCACGGTTAGCTATGTCTCGCTCATGGAGGTAGCCGAAGAGGTGGTGACCGGCCGCAGCTTCCGGCTCATCGAGAGCCTGGCCGAGGCCATCGCCGAGGAGATGCTCGCACGGTTCCCTGTGGGCCGAGTGTGGGTGCGCGTGGGCAAACCGCACGCTCCCGTGCGGTTTGCAGTACGGGGAGTGTTCGCGGAGGTGGAGCTCAGCCGTCTCGGCCGCTGAGACGGTGCGTCGACCTGCCGGACGTCCTGCGGAGGCTCTGCTATGCCGGTCTTCTATCTCAGTCTAGGATCGAACCAAGGCGAGTCGCTCGGTCTGCTCGCGGCCGCCGCCGAGGCGCTCTCCCAGCTGCCATGTACGCGCCTTTGCGCGGTGTCCTCCGTATACCTAACGGCTGCGCAAGACCTGGAGTCTCAGCCCGATTTTCTCAACGCGGTGGTCCGGATCGATTCCGAGCTCTCTCCCTTTGAGCTGCTAGAGCACACTCAGCTCATCGAAAAGGGTCTGGGCCGGCTGCGCAGTACACGGTTCGGGCCGCGCACGGTCGACATAGACCTCGTCTGGTACGATGGCCTCGATATCAGCCTACCGAGCCTCACACTGCCGCATCCGCGGATGCAGGGGCGGCGGTTCGTGCTGGAGCCGCTCGCCGAGATCGCACCGGGGCTAGAGGTGGTTCCGGGTCTGCCGGTGGAGCGGGCGCTCTCTTTGGTCGAGCACCAGCGGGTATCAGTCTACACACGGGCCAAGGGGTGGTGGACATCCATGCAGCAGTCGAAAGAGGCGCGACAGGTCGTAGATCGGTCTGCGTTGAGCGGAGAGCTGCGTCGGCTGGCACAGGAGAAGAACGCAGTCATCCTGGCGCACAACTACCAGCGTCCGGAGATCCAGGACGTGGCCGACATCGTGGGTGACTCGCTGGGGCTTGCGCGCGCGGCCGCGGCGTCCAAAGCCCGGATCATCCTCTTCTGCGGAGTGGATTTCATGGCCGAGACCGCCGCGATCCTCGCCCCCGATCGCAAGGTGCTCATGCCGGAGGCCAAGGCCTGCTGTCCCATGGCGGAGATGGTCGACCCCCACGATCTGAGAGCCCTGAAGGCTGAGCACCCCGGTGCTCTTGTCGTGAGCTACGTGAACACGTCCGCCGCGGTGAAAGCTGAGTCCGACCTGTGTTGCACGAGCGCCAACGCCGTGCAGGTGGTGCAGTCGCTGCCCACCGATCGGGAGATCATCTTCACCCCCGACCGCAATCTGGGCGGCTGGATTATCAAGCAGACGGGTCGTCCCATGCTGCTGTGGGAGGGGTTCTGTCCCACGCATGAGCTCATCGAGCTCGAGGATGCGCTTACCGCGAAGCGGGAACACCCGGGGGCCAAGCTGGTAGTTCACCCTGAGTGTCGGTCCGAAGTCAGTGATGTCGCCGATGCCGTGGAGAGTACCTCGGGCATGCTGCGCTTCTGCAAGGAGGACGAAGCCGAGGAGTTCATCATCGGCACGGAGTCCGGCATGATCTACCGGCTGCAGCAGGATATCCCGGGGAAGACCTTCCACGCCGTCACCGACATGGCCGTCTGCCCGAACATGAAACTCACCACTCTTGAGAAGGCCGCTCGAGCCCTCGAGCAGGAAGAGCCGGTCATCAGCGTCCCAGAAGACATCCGTCTGGCCGCGCTCCGCGCAGTGGAGCGAATGGTGGCCATCGGACGATAGGCGGAGGCGGAGTTTGACGCGTCCATACTTGTGTGCCCGCGGCGGCGCCGACATCCGTTACTCGAGCTACGACGTGCTTGTCATCGGGGGGGGCATCGGCGGACTCACTGCGGCGGTGGGTGCGGCCCGCCGCTGGAACGTGGCGCTGCTCACCAAGAGCACATTCGACGACACGGCCACCTTCCTTGCCCAGGGTGGCATCGCCGCGGCGATAGGCCCCTACGATTCCCCCGAGCTGCATTTCCGGGATACGTTGGTGGCGGGCGCCGGGCTGTGTGATGAAGAGGCTGTACACATACTGGTGGAGGAAGGGCCCGGGCGCGTGCGTGAGCTCGAGCACATGGGCACGAAATTCGACAAGCGTGAAGGTCAGTTGGTACTGGCATCGGAGGGGGCTCACTCGGTGCCCAGAGTGGTCCGGGCGGGAGGCGACGCCACCGGCAGCGTAGTCGCAAGCGCGCTGGTAGACGCCATGATCACCGGCAGCCGGGTCGAACTGCATGAGAATGAGTTCGCGGTCGACCTACTGACCGACGAGGGCCGCTGCGTCGGAGCCGTGTCGCTCGGTGCCGATGGGGAGCTCACCGTAGCCTTGGCCCGCGCCGTGGTACTAGCGACCGGGGGCGCGGGGCAGGTGTTCTCCAACACGACGAATCCCGATGTGGCCACCGGTGACGGCCATGCCATGGCCTATCGAGCCGGGGCCCTTCTCCGCGACCTGGAGTTCATGCAGTTCCATCCCACCGCCCTGCACTGCGACGAGGACCCCACCTTTCTGATCACCGAGGCCCTTCGTGGCGAGGGCGCCTATCTTGTCGACCGGCAGGGCCGGCGCTTCATGGAAGATGCTCATCCCCAAGCCGAACTGGCGCCTCGTGATGTCGTGGTACGCCGCATGAAGCGGGTCATGGAGGAGAGCGGTACCGACTGCGTGTGGCTCGACGCGCGCCATCTTCCCGGTGACTTTCTGAAGGAGCGCTTCCCCACCGTATACGCGGGTCTCTGTCATCGGGGATTCGATCTGGAGCACGAGCTCATCCCGGTGTCACCCGCCTCTCACTACTTCGTGGGCGGCGCCGTCACCGATCTTTGGGGAAAGACCTCTCTTCCCGGCCTCTATGCCTGCGGGGAGGTGTCTAGCTCCGGAGTGCACGGGGCAAACCGTTTGGCTTCAAACTCCCTGCTCGAAGGCCTGGTCTTCGGCGAGCGGGTGGTGCGCGACCTGAACCGCTATCTGTCCGCCCCGGAACGAAGCGTTAGGAAGATAAGGCTCGAGCTCTCGGACGAATCCCGGCAGGGCAATCCTCCCGACCTTGTGCGCACGGCAGCCGTGGAGGTCAAGAAGACTATGTCCCGCCTGTGTGGCGTGGTGCGTTCGCGCGAGGGCCTGCAGGAGGCGGCTCGTGCGCTGTCTACGATTCGCGAGTCGCTCGAGCCGCCTTCACGGAATGTGGAGGAGCTCGAGCTGTTCAACCTGCTCACCCTGGCGAGTCTCATGGTGTCCTCGGCGCTCACGCGGGAGGAGAGCCGGGGAGTCCATCTGCGCTCGGACTTCCCGGCGCCCAACGAGGAGGTGTGGAGGCGGCACATCTCCGTGCGCTACGATCCCTCCAGCGAGGCGGCCGTGCTCAACGTGACGAGAAGGGGAGACACATGAAGACCGAGCGGGTGGATATCCTCGATCCCGTGGGGCGGGAGCTGGTGAGGTTGGCGCTGCAGGAGGACTTGGCCGGCTATGGCGACGTCACCTCGGAATGGACCGTACCCGAACAGGCTCAGGCCCGGGCGTTCATAGTGGCGAGAGAACATGTCGTAGTGTCCGGTTTGCCGCTGGCCGCCGCCGTGCTGTTCGAAGTCGATCCCGAAGCTTGTTTCGACGAGGCGGTCGGCGAGGGACAGGAAGTAGCGGCGGGCGGTGTTCTCGCGGAAGTGCGGGGCCGGGCGCGCAGCCTGCTTGCCGCCGAGCGCACCATGCTCAACATCGCCCGCCACCTGTGCGGCGTGGCCACGCAGGCCCGGCGCTTCGCGCGGGCCGTCGAGGACACGGGGGCCGTGGTGGTCGACACCCGCAAGACCACGCCGGGTCTAAGGGCGTGGGAGAAAAGGGCAGTCCGGGCTGCCGGCTGCGGCAATCATCGCTTCGGTCTCTTCGACATGGTGTTGATCAAAGACAACCATCTCGTAGCAGGGGGTGGCATAGGGGCGGCAGTGCGCGCGGCCAAGGCCCGCGCACCGTTCAGCATGAAGGTCGAGGTGGAGGTCGAGGATGAGCGCGGTCTTCGCGAAGCCATCGGTGCCGGCGCGGATATCGTGCTTCTCGACAATATGGGGACGGAGGAGCTTGGCCGTTGTGTGAAGACGGCTCGGCGGCTGAATCCGGCCGTACTCCTAGAGGCCTCAGGCCGGGTAACACTCGAGAATGTGGGGGCCATAGCCCGCACGGGCGTCGACTTCATCTCGTCCAGCGGGCTCACTGCGGGAGCACCTCCGGTCGATCTCGCCCTCGACTTCATCACCGATAACGCATGACGACACTAGCACGGACACGCGTGGGGCACGGGTGGGCCGTCAAGGAGGGGCTATGCTGCTCGCGGTCGACGTAGGTAACACGCAGACCGTTCTGGGTCTGTTCGAAGAGTCCCTGCTGCTTCGGCACTGGAGAGTGGCCACCAACAACACCCGCACCGGCGACGAGCTTGCCATCATGGTATTCAACTTGCTCGAGCTCTCCGGTCTTTCTCGCAGCGACATCACCGCCTGCGTGCTCGCTTCGGTGGTGCCCAGATTGAACAGCGAGTATCATAGTATGTGTACGCTCCACCTTGGTTTCGAGCCGCTCATCGTGGCTCCCGGGGTCAAGACGGGCATGCCCATCCTCACCAACAACCCGCGCGAGGTGGGGGCCGACCTCGTCGTCGACGGAGTCGCGGCCTACGAGGCCTATGGCGGCCCTTGCATAGTGGTCGACTTCGGCACCGCCACCACATTCTCCGCTATCTCCGCCAAAGGCGAGTACCTGGGTACGGCTATCGCACCCGGCATCGACATCTCGATCGATGCCCTGGCGTCACGGGCGGCGAAACTGAGCAAGATCGAACTGGTTGACCCGGGCACGGTGATCGGCAAGAGTACCGTGCAGGCCATGCAGGCCGGGGCCATCTTCGGGTTCGCCGGGCAGGTGGACGGCATAGTCGACCGAATGCGCAAGGAACTGGGCGGCAAGGCCGTGGCTGTGGCTACGGGAGGGCTGTCAACCCTCATCTTCGAGCATGCGCGGAGCCTCGATCGTCTTGACGGCATGCTGACGCTCAAGGGTCTCGAGATCATCTATCAGCGGTCGTTGGAGACGCGATGAACGCTATCCCGCCGATCGGTCCGGCGGCGGTCTTCTCGGCTCCGTTTGCAGTCGGGGGCTGTCTCATCCCCAACCGGGTGGTGCTGGCGCCCATGGCCGGCATCACCAATCGCCCGTTCAGGCTGCACATGAAGAGCCACGGCGCCGGTCTGGTGTACTCGGAGATGGCGAGTAGCTATGGGTTGCTCCATGCCAACAGCCGTACGAGCCACTACATCGAAGTTGCGGAGGAGGAGCGGCCGGTGGGGGTGCAGCTCTTCGGCGACGACCCGGCGACTCTCGCTACGGCGGTGCGTCTGGTGCTCGACCGGGCACAAAGACCCGACATCATCGACATCAATCTCGGTTGTCCGGTGAAGAAGGTGGTGAAGACGGGGGCGGGGGCGGCGTTGCTCTCTGATCCGGCCCGGGCCGTCGCCGCCGCCGCCGCTGTGGTCGCGGCGGCGGCCGAGTTCGGGGTGCCGGTCACCGCCAAGATTCGCTCCGGTCCCGATCCGGAGCATGTGATCGCCCCCCAGCTTGCCCGACAGCTCGAGCAGGCGGGCGTGGCCGCTCTCGGGTTGCACCCGAGAGCGGCCACGCAGTTCTACCGGGGACGCGCCGACCATGACGTGACCGCCCGCGTAGTGGAGCAGGTGGGCATTCCCGTGATGGCCTCAGGGGACATCGACTCGTTCGCCGGGGCTTCCGACGTGCTTACTCGCACCGGTGCGGCTGCGGTCATGGTGGGTCGAGGAGTGCTCGGCGATCCTTGGCTCGTCGGGCGCATCCTCGCTGGCACGGATGACCCTACCCCAAGGCTCACAGAGCTGATCGAGGATCTGCGGACTCTCTACCGAGCCACCCTGCACAGCATGGGGGAGAAGAGGGCGGTACCGTGGATGCGAAAACATGTGGCCTGGTACCTCCGGCGGGGCGGCGTGCGCGGCACGGCGATTGAGGATTTCGTGCGCCTGCGTTCGTTCGCCGAGGTCGACGAAGCTCTTTCTCTCCTAGTAGAAGGAGTGGCTCCGGAAGATGTTCGTTGACAGGCGTCTGGAGGTTGCCTATAATGCGCTGCCTTATTCAGGGGGCTAAAGGAAGGTCCGATGTCTTCAAGGGAAACGATTCTTACGCCTGAAGGCCTCAAGAAGCTGCAGGACGAGATCGAGTACCTGTCCACGACCAAACGTGAAGAGGTGGCCGAACGCATTCGTCAGGCGCGCGACTTCGGCGATATCTCGGAAAACTCCGAGTACGACGACGCCAAGAACGAGCAAGCCATGCTCGAGTACCGGATCTCAGCGCTTCAAGAGAAGCTCAGCAACGCGCGGGTAGTCAAGACCAGCGAGATATCCACACAGGAGGTGTCGCTGGGCAGCGTCGTCGAGGTCAAGGACCTTGAGACGGACGAAGTGCTGAAGTATCGAATCGTGGGTTCGGCAGAGGCCGACCCCACAAACAATCGCGTGTCCAATGAGTCTCCCATCGGCCAGGCGCTTCTCGAGCAGAAGGTCGGCGACGTGATCACAGTCCCCGCTCCTGTAGGCTCGCTGAAATTCGAGATCCTCGCAATTGGCGCGCATTGATGAGTGGTCCGGAGGAGCAGGGGCCCGAGCAGGCGCCGAAGCCGGCCGGCGAGGAGGTCGAACTCTACGCGCGGCGTTTCTGGCCGCGCACGACTGTGGCCGAGATCAAGGCTGCGTATGGAGGCCTCGAGGTCGGCGAAACGGCCGAGGCCTCGCAGTGCCGGGCTGCCGGGCGGGTGCTTGCCCGCAGAGAGCACGGCAAGGCCTGCTTCTTCACCATCCGTGACGGCATCGAAGACATCCAGCTCTACGCCAACGTCAACACGCTGGGAGCGGAGTCTTTCGCAGCCGTCAAGGATCTTAACCTTGGCGACATAGTCGGCGTAGAAGGGCACGTATTCCGCACGCGTCGGGGCGAGCTGTCCGTCATGGTCGAGAGCTGGAGGCTGCTCACCAAGTCGCTGCGGCCTCCGCCGGAGAAGTGGCACGGCCTGCAGGATCGCGAGACCCGCTACCGCCAACGTTACGCCGATCTCATAGCCAATCCACAAGTGGCCGAGCAGCTTCGCATGCGCAGCCGTGTCATCGCGGCCATGCGCCGCTACCTGGAAGATCGAGGCTTCTTGGAAGTGGAGACGCCCATCCTACAGCCTCTGCCCGGCGGCGCACTCGCTCGGCCTTTCAGCACTCATCACAACGCTCTCGGCGTGGATCTCTATTTGCGCATCGCTCCCGAGCTCTATCTCAAACGCCTGCTGGTCGGCGGGTTCGACAAGGTGTTCGAGATCGGCAAGAATTTCCGCAACGAAGGCATCTCGTTGGTCCACAATCCCGAGTTCACCATGATGGAGCTCTACTGGGCTTACGTAGACTATCGCGAGATCATGGAGCTGGTAGAAGAGATGGTTTCGGTGCTTGCCGAAGAGGTGCTTGGCACCACTGTCATCACAGCAGACGGCAACGACATCGACTTGGCGCCGCCCTGGCCGCGCCTGACCGTCGACGGTCTTCTCGCTCAGTATCTGGGCATGGGTCTCTCAGCCATGCGGTCCGACCCGGCCGCCGCCAACGAAGCCCTGCGTCGCTGCGGCATCGAGGTAGAGAGGGGCGAGATGTTCTCGCAACTCGTCGACAAGGCCCTCAAGCACTTGGCCTGGTCACACTTGGTGCAGCCTACGTTTGTCATCGACCATCCGCTCGAGCTCAGCCCTCTCGCCAAGAAGCACCCGGAAGACCCGCTATTGGTCGAGCGCTTCCAACCCATCATCGCGGGGCGGGAGATCGGCAACGCTTTCTCCGAACTCAACGATCCCGTGGACCAGAGGCAGCGTTTCGAAGGGCAGGTGGAGCAGAAGGAAGCGGGCGACGAAGAGGCTCATGTTCTCGACGAAGACTTCCTACGCGCGCTCGAGTACGGCATGCCGCCCGCGGGCGGCCTCGGCATCGGTATCGATCGCCTGGTGATGTTGTTCTTAGGCCTCGACTCCATCCGCGATGTCATTCTATTCCCGCAGCTTCGTCCGGAGGGCTTCTAAGCGTTCCGGCGATGTCTCTCTTTGAGGCACCCTCGACTATTCCGGCGAAGTCCTCGGCGACCTCCCCCGGAAGCCCCTCATCACATGTTCCGGTTACCCCCTATGGTAGAATTACTGCAGTGGAATAGAGGGGGCCGGGTGTGGCTTTGGAACGCGGTTTCCCCGCGGAATATGGCACTGATTCAAGGCCCGCAGCAGCGGGCTTTGCGGTAGGAAGGAGATGAGGCAGGCGTGTTCGCCGATGGGGCTGAATGGAGCGCAGGCGGAGCCGCACAGGGTGAATCGCAGCTCTGCGAGTCGTGTGGCGCGGAGCCGGCCACAGTGCATGTGGCCCGCTTCGAGAACGGCACCGTCGAGACTTCGCACATCTGCCAATCCTGTGCCGAGGAACTGGGCGAAGGCCTGGCGGGCTCGGCCATGATGCTGGCTGCTCCCGGGTTGCTTGGGCGCCTGCTCGGCGATACGCGGCTCTCCGAGGAAGCTGAGAGTGGGCCGACCCGTCTGGAAGATGACTGCTATTGCGGTACTTGCGGTACCACGCTCACCGACTTTCGCGAGACCGGCCTCCTTGGCTGCGCTCACTGCTATGAGGTGTTCACCGAGCATCTGCCTCCCGCCGGCGAGCCCGACCAGTCTTCCGCCGGCCATGCGTTCACCGCGCACACCGGCAAGGTGCCTCACCGGCCGATGGCGGCAGGCCGCGAGGGTCGGGAGATCCTCCGTCTCCGTCGCATGCTGACCGACTTGGTCGACTCCGAACGCTTTGAAGAAGCGGCGAGCGTCCGCGACAGGTTGTCCGAGCTGGGCGAGCAGCTGCCGAGAGGATGAAGATGCGGCAGGTCGTATCCGCAACCGGTCTCGCGTTACAGCGTAACGAATCCGTCGCGCCGTTTCCGCATGTGGCCAAGGAGGCCGACCTTCAGGCCCTGTCCAGCCGGGTGGTGGAGTGCCTCACGCGGTTCGAGGGTGCGACCGAATGGGAGGTCTATCCGCTCGACGATCTGTCGTTGGCGGTGCGGGCTCTCTTGGTCGAGCAGGGTCTCATGACCCCGGAATTCGCCCGCTTGAGCGGTGCGGGCCGAGTGCTGTGCGTGTTCGGTCCCGGTGATGCCTCGGTGGAGGTCAACGGGTCGGCGCACGTGCGCATCCTGGGCTCGCGGCCGGGGGAGAAGCTTCCGGAGTTGTGGGCGCTTCTCGACTCCATCGACGACTACCTGGAGGGCGAGCTGGCCTATGCGTTCGATACGGCGCGGGGCTACCTCACCGCCAGTCCAGCGGCTGCAGGTACCGGTCTAAGGGCTCATGTCACGGTCCACGTTCCGGCGCTCATGGTATCGGGGCGGCTGGGTCCCGTCGCCGTCGGCCTTGCTTCCCAGGGCATTGGTATCGTGCCGGTGTGGGAAGCCTCGGGCGGCCTCTTTCAGGTTTTCAACAAGCATACAACGGGAACAAATGAAGCAGGAATACTCGACCGCATCGGCGAAGCCACCAGGCAGATTGCCGGCAAGGAGCTGACTGCGCGTAAGGTTCTCTTCCAGGAGAATCCCACTAGAGTGCGTGACTACGTGGGCCGTGCGTTGGGTGTAGCCCAAAGGGCTTGGTCCACGACCGCCTCGGAGGCCGTCAGTCTCATTTCGGCCATCCGGGTAGGGGGTGAGTTGGGCATTCTGCAGCCGACACTCGAAGCGAGGGAAGCGTTTGCACTCATGAGGCGGCTGCAACCGGGCAACTTGGTCATCAACGAGATACGAGCAGCGCACGGGGGGCTCGAAGACCCCGGGGTCGATGAGCGAAGGGCCGCCATACTGCGCGATACCTTCGGCGGCACGTGCGCCGTGATATAGGAGAAGAACATGTTCGAGAGATTCACCGAAAGGGCGCGACAGGTCGTGGTTCTGGCTCAAGAGGAGGCCCGCGACCTGAAGCATAATTACATCGGCACCGAGCACCTACTTCTCGGGCTGCTGCGCGAAGGCGACGGCGTAGCCGCCCGCGTACTGTCAGCCCTTGAGGTGTCGCTCGAGGACGTGCGCGGCGAGATCATGCGCATCGTGGGCGAGGGCGAGCACGAGACCCAGGGCCAGATTCCCTTCACTCCCCGAGCCAAGAAGGTGCTGGAGCTCGCTCTGCGAGAGGCCCTCTCCCTCGGTCACAACTACATCGGTACCGAGCACATCCTGCTCGGTCTGGTGCGCGAGAGCGAGGGCGTGGCCGCCCGCATCCTCGGCGATCTCGACGCCGACGCCGACCGCATCCGCCAAGAAGTAATGCGGGTGCTGTCGGGCCCCGGTCGTCGCTCGCAGAAGGCTGAGGCTCCTGCCGGAGCTCCGGCAGGCAAGAAGAGCTCAAAGGTGCTCGACCAGTTCGGCCGGAACCTTACCCGCTACGCGGAGGAAGACAAGCTCGATCCGGTGGTAGGCCGGAAGATGGAGATCGAGCGGGTCATGCAGATCCTGTCCCGCCGCACCAAGAACAACCCGGTGCTGGTGGGGGAACCAGGTGTGGGCAAGACGGCGGTGGTAGAGGGCCTTGCCCGTCTCATCGCCGGCAAAGAGGTCCCCGAATTGCTCAAAGACAAGCAGATATACACGCTCGACCTGGGTGCGCTGGTCGCCGGCTCCAAGTACCGCGGTGAGTTCGAGGAGCGTCTCAAGAAGGTCATGAAGGAGATCGGCGAACGGGGAGACGTCATCCTGTTCATCGACGAGATCCACAACCTGGTGGGTGCGGGAGCGGCCGAAGGCGCCATCGACGCCGCATCCATCCTCAAGCCCGCTTTGGCCAGAGGCGAGCTGCAGACCATCGGCGCCACCACCATGGACGAGTATCGCAAGCATCTGTCCAAGGATGCGGCCCTGGAACGCCGCTTCCAGCAGATCTTCGTCAAAGAGCCGTCGGTCGAGGAGACCGTCGATATCCTCAAAGGGCTTCGCGAGCGGTATGAGGCCCATCACCGCATCCGTATCACCGACGAGGCCTTGGCCGCGGCCGCCGAGTTGGCCGACCGCTATATAAGCGACCGCTTCCTGCCCGACAAGGCGATCGACCTGGTCGACGAGGCGGCGTCGCGCAAGCGCATCATGACCGTAACCGCGCCTCCCGACTACAAGGATCTCGAGGAGAGGATCCTCGAGGTGCGCAAGGAGAAAGAAGCCGCCATCGAGCGGCAGGAGTTCGAGACGGCCGCCAACCTGCGCGACAAGGAGCGCCGGCTCATCAACGAGAAGAAGGAGCTCGAGGAGCGCTGGAAAGATTCCGATGAGGGTCAGCGCGCCGCTATTGGCGAGGAAGAGATCGCCGAAGTGGTGGCCATGTGGACCGGTATCCCGGTGACCAAGCTCACCGAGACCGAAACGGCCAAACTCCTGCGCATGGAAGACGAACTACACGAGCGCATCGTGGGCCAAGACGAAGCCCTTGCCTCGGTGTCGAAGGCCATCCGTCGCTCCCGTGCCCGCCTATCCGATCCGCGCCGCCCCTCGGGCTCGTTCATATTCATGGGTCCCTCCGGCGTCGGCAAGACCGAGTTGGCCCGCACCTTGGCCGCGTTCCTGTTCGGCGACGAGGATGCCCTCATCCAGCTCGACATGTCCGAGTACATGGAGAAGCACGCGGTAAGTCGCCTGGTAGGTTCGCCTCCCGGCTACGTGGGCTACGAGGAGGGCGGCCAGCTGACCGAGGCCGTTCGACGCCGACCGTACTCGGTGGTCCTACTCGACGAGATCGAGAAGGCCCACCCCGATGTGTTCAACATCCTGCTCCAGATCCTGGAGGATGGGCGCCTTACCGACTCGCAAGGCCGTACTATCGATTTCCGCAACGCCCTTGTCATCATGACTTCTAATATCGGTGCGTCCACCATCTCCAAGGGCCAATCCCTTGGCTTCGGCGAGCCTGTCTCTGAGGGAGGTCTCGACTACGGCGATATGAAGAGTCGCGTCACCGGCGAGCTGAAGCGGATATTCCGGCCCGAGTTCTTGAACCGGGTAGACGAGGTCATCGTGTTCCACAAGCTGACCCGGGAGCAGATCAAAGGCATCATCGAGCTGCTGCTGAACCGCCTTCGCGACCAACTGAGCACCCGGGGCGTCAATCTGGAGCTCACGGAAGAAGCCAAGGAGTTCCTGGCGGTCGAAGGGTTCGATCCCACCATGGGCGCTCGGCCTTTGCGGCGCGCCATTCAGCGTTACGTGGAAGACGTGCTCGCCGACGACATCCTGTCCGGCCAGGTGCCGGCGGGCACCACCCTCGTGATGGATAGGGAGGGCGATCAGCTGGTGATTGCCGACCGGCTCCAGGAACAACGCGAGGAAGTGCTTGTGGTCGGCGAGTCCAAGTAAGGAGAGCGAAGGTGGGGCGGACGCGTAGTCTTTACGTCTGCTCCGCCTGCGGTTACGAGAGTCCGCGCTGGCTGGGACGGTGTCCGAGTTGTTCGACCTGGAACACGCTGGCAGAGGAGCGGCCCGCTCCTAGTGCTGGCCCTGGGGCCGTCCCGAGAGACGCGGGCCCACCGCCTGAGACAGTGCGTCTCGACGAGGTCGTGGAGATGGCAGACGAACGTCTCTCCACGGGATTGGGCGAGCTCGACCGGGTTCTCGGCGGAGGTCTAGTCACTGGCTCGGTGGTGCTGATCGGCGGCGAGCCGGGCATTGGGAAGAGTACGCTGCTCCTGCAGGCGCTCATGCAGCTCGAAGCGGCCGGCGTGTCCACGCTGCTGGTGTCCGGTGAGGAGTCGCCTGGTCAGGTCAAGCTTCGGGCCCGGCGGCTGGCCGCCGGACGGGGTGGCCTCCGGCCAAGCGCGCCGGGTGGGCTGCGGCTGCTCACCGAGACACAGGTGGAGCGGGTCGTCGGGGCTCTTGAGCGGGAGAGGCCGGCAGTCTGTGTGGTCGATTCGGTGCAGACTCTGTGGTCGGCGGTGTCCTCCTCGGCACCCGGTTCTGTCGCGCAGGTTCGTGAGGTCACCGGGCGATTGGTTCGGGTTGCTAAGGCAGAAGGTGTTATCCTTCTCTTAGTTGGCCATGTCACCAAGGATGGCTATCTCGCCGGACCACGGGTTTTGGAGCACATGGTCGATGCGGTGCTCGCCTTTGAGGGCGACCGGGATCACGCGTATCGGATTTTGCGGGCCGCGAAGAACCGCTTCGGTTCCACGAACGAAGTCGGTGTCTTCGAGATGACGCCGGGCGGTCTCGAGGGAGTGCCCGATCCGAGCGGGATCTTCCGTGAGGAAGGTCCGCCGGCCTCCGGGGCGGCGGTGGTGCCGGCTCTGGAGGGCTCGCGCTGCATGCTGGCCGAGGTGCAGGCTCTGGTGGTGAGCAGCAGTCTGGCTGCGCCACGGCGGGTGACCCGGGGCATCGACCACAACCGGGTGTCGATGCTGACGGCTGTATTGATGAGACGAGCAGGACTCAAACTGGGAGACTGCGATATCTTCGTGAACACGGCGGGCGGGCTGACCGTAGAGGACCCTGCAGCCGACCTGGGTGTGTGCCTGGCGGTGGCGTCTTCCCTGTGGGACCGGCCCCTTCCCGAAGGGGTGGCCGCGTTGGGAGAGGTGAGTCTCACAGGAAGGGTGCGCTACGTGAGCCGGGGTGCGCTGCGGCTGCGGGAACTCGAGCAGCGCGGCTTCAAGCGGGTACTAATGCCGGCACGGACACTCGAAGAGGTGAGGCAGCACGGCGCCCCCAAAGGGGTGAAGCTGCAAGCGGTGGCGGATATCGGGGAGGCGGTGCGAGGTACGATTGGCTGACGATACGGCACTGACGTCAAGCGAGCGCCTTGAGAGCGCTCTCCGCAGGGTGGCTCCCGGCACCAAGCTTCGGGAAGCCATCGACAACATCTTGCGCGCTCGCACGGGGGCGCTCATCGTGTTCGCGGAAGAGGATAAGGTAGCCCCGCTTATCTCCGGCGGCGTGGATATCGACGTCTCCATGACCCCCATGATGCTCTACGAGCTTGCGAAGCTGGACGGCGCCATCCTTCTCAATTTTGAGGGGTCGCGCATCATACATGCCAACGTACAGCTTATGCCCGATGCCTCCATCCCGAGCTCCGAGACGGGTACCCGGCATCGCACCGCCGAGCGAGTGGCCATCCAACTCGACACGCTCGTGGTCTCCATCTCTGCCTCGCGCGATGTGGTGTCCCTCTATGTGGGCAACACCCGTCATTTCATGGAGGAGATCAGGGTCATCCTCACCAAGGCCAATCAGGCCTTGCAGGCGCTCGAGAAGTATAAGTCGCGCCTGAGCCAGGTCTCTACCTCATTGAGCGCGCTCGAGTTCGAGAACGCCGTTACCCTTCATGACGTGCTTCTGGTCCTACAGCGGTCGGAGATGGTTCTGCTCATCGCCGACGAGATCGAGCGTTTCATCGTCGAGCTTGGGGCGGAGGGACGCCTCATCCGTCTGCAGCTCGAGGAGTTGATGATGGATGTGCGGGAGGACCGGCAGGCGGTCCTCATGGACTATCTTCCCGTGTTCTCCGCGTACGCCGTACAGGTAGCTTGTGCGTCGTTGGCCCGATTGGAGTCCGAAGAACTCTTGTCGCTGACCCGGGTGGCCGAGATTCTGGGTTACGATAGTGGCATCAACCCTTCCGAGGTGCATCTTTCTCCGCGCGGTTACCGGATGCTGAGGAAGATACCGCGGTTGCCTAGGGTGGTGATCGAGAATCTCGTCGCGAATTTCGGCTCTTTGGAGGAGGCGCTTTCCGCCTCGCTGGCTGAGCTCGAGAGTGTGGATGGAGTGGGTCCGTCCCGGGCTCGCGACATCAAAGAAGGCTTCATGCGCCTGCGCGAGCTGAACCTCATGGAGCGATACGGCTAGGCAGGGCAGGAATGGAGGAGCGCGCTTTGTATGAGATCGGCGATACAGTGGTATGTCCGCATCACGGGGCGGGTGAAGTCATCGATGTCAGCAGGCGTGAACACGATGGAGAAGCTACCCCTTATCTGACCATCAAGATCATCCACAGTGATCTTACGGTGATGGTCCCTGTCGAGAATGCTGTCCGGGCCGGTATCCGCTCTTGTATTCCCGAGAAGATCGTCGAAGAGGTGGTCGGGGTGCTCCGCGACGATCCCACCATGATGCCTCAGAACTGGAACCGTCGCTACAAGCACAATCGCGAGAAGATCAAGTCGGGTGACGTGTTTGAGGTGGCCGATGTGGTCCGCAATCTGGCGCTGCTGGATTCGGCCAAAGGTCTTTCGACCGGTGAAAAGCAGATGTTCGGACGTGTCAAGCGGATCCTGGCCTCCGAGTTCATGTACGCGAAGCAACTGCCGGAGCAGGATGCGTTGGTTTACCTCGAGACAATACTCAAAGAGATATGCGTGGAGGCCGCTGAATGACCTCCGCCTTCTACACCATGACGAAAGGAGGTGAGAATAGTGGTAATCATTTGGCGTTTCGTGTTCGCGATAGTCGGTGGGCTGGGTGGCTACGAAGCCGCAAGCGCAGTCTTGAGACGCACGGTGTTCTCGTCCGGCACATACTATGTCTTATTCATCGTTCTTGGTGTCCTTCTTGGCGTCGCCATCGGTATCCTGGTGGGGGGCGCCGTGGGCCGGGAGATGTCTCGGCTCGGCCAAACGCTCGATCGCGCTACGGCGAAGGTGACAGCGGCGGGCCTGGTAGTGTCAAGCATCGGCCTGATAGTGGGGCTTGGGGTTGCGGCGCTCATCAGCCTGGGGCTCAAGCAGCTTCCGGTAGTGGGCGACTATCTGCTCGTCATAGTGTTCGCTGTCAGTGGCTACTGCTTCGCCTATCTGGGCTATCAGCGCCACCAGGACATTGCCCGGCTGTTCGGGCTTAAGAGCCCGGTCGCCGACGCGACGACCGGACTAATCAGTCCCAAGGTGCTCGACACGTCGGCCATCATCGATGGTCGCATCGGTGACATCGTGCCCGCTCATTTCTTGGAGGGCGCCATCGTCATCCCCGGGTTCGTGCTCGAAGAGCTTCAGTCAATCGCCGACTCCACCGACCCTCTTAGGCGGGCGAGGGGTAGACGAGGTCTTGAATGCGTCGATGCGCTGCAGAGCAACTACGACGACGTCGTGATCATGGACCGGGATTTCCCAGGACTGACCGAAGTCGACGCGAAGCTCATCAAGCTGGCGAAGGAACTTCAGGGGCGCATCGTCACCACCGACTTCAACCTGAACAAAGTCGCTCAGATCCAGGGCGTGGAGGTGCTCAACGTGAACGACCTCGCCAACGCCATGCGGCCCGTGGTGTTGCCCGGCGAAAGCCTGGCCGTGCATGTGGTCCGCGAAGGCAAGGAGATGGACCAAGGCGTCGCCTATCTGGAGGATGGCACCATGGTGGTCATCGAGGGCGGCCGCGACCGGTTGGGTGAGGATGTGGACATCGAGGTCACCTCGGTGCTGCAGAACCCGGCCGGGAAGATGGTCTTCGGCAGGCTGGCTTCGTGACCGTGGAGGGCGCAGACGCCGCCGCCGGGGCGACGGCCGGCGGCGGAGCGGCCCTCGGTTGCGGGTTGGCGGCCGGTCTTGCGGGGCGTGCAGGCCGCGGCACGGTCGGTGGCCTCGCCCTGGTTGTCGCCGCCGCGGGCCGAGGTAGGCGTTTTGGAGCCGGTACACCAAAGCAGTATGCCGTGCTCGGCGGTCGGCCCCTGCTTGGCCATACGCTGGCCGCGCTCGAGGCGGCGTCGCTCGTAGAGGCGGTGGTGGTGGTTGTGAACGCCGAGGACATCTCTGCCTGCCGCACAGAGGTGCTGGGAGACCGGTTTGCCAAAGTGAAGGCGGTCGTGGCCGGCGGGGCGGAGAGACCTCTCTCGGTGCGCGCCGGGCTGGAAGCTTTGGCCGCCCTCTCTGATGCGCCCTATCTGGGGGTGCACGATGGGGCGCGGCCGCTGGTCGACGCTGCGCTCATCGAGCGCTTGGTGGCGGCCCTGGAAGCCGACGAGGGGCTTTCCGGTGTCGTTCCCGGCCTGGCCCCCAGCGACACCGTGAAGCGCGTGGATGCGGCCGGCATGGTCGTTGGCACTCCGGACCGCGCCGGCCTGCGTCTAGTCCAGACTCCGCAGGTGTTTCGGCGGGCGGCGCTGCTCGAGGCATACGTGGCAGCCGAGACGGTACTGCGGGAAGCCACCGACGACGCTTCCCTGGTGGAGCGGGCGGGCGGCCGGGTAGCCACGGTGGAGGGGTCTTGGGCGAATATCAAGGTGACGCATCCCCGCGATGCGACCTTGGTGGAGTGGCTGGCCGTCGCGCGGCCCGCAGGCGGTTCGGAGGCCGGCACGGTCGCAGCGCAGTCAACCGGCGAACTCGAGGCTGGCACCGTGGCCGCGCATGCCACTCGAGCTCCCGAGCTGCGCGTCGGTCTTGGCGTCGATGCGCATCGGTTCACCGCGGAGCGGGCCCTTGTGCTCGGGGGCGTGAGGATCAGGGAAGACCACGGCCTCGCTGGGCACAGCGATGCCGACGTGGTGGTGCACGCGGTTATGGACGCCCTACTGGGAGCGGCGGGGCTGGAGGACATAGGGCACCACTTCCCCGATACCGATCCCGCCTTCGCCGGCGCCGACAGCCTGCGGCTGCTCGAACGGGTGGGGCACATGCTGGCCGAGGCCGGGTATCGAGTCGCCAATCTAGACTGTGTGGTGATTTGCCAGGAACCTCGCATCGCCCCTCACCGCGAGGCCATGCGGCGGAGGATGGCGGAGACTCTGGCGGTTGCGATCGAGCGGGTGGGCGTGCGCGGCACGACCACGGAGGGCATGGGGTTCACCGGCCGCGGGGAGGGCATCGCCGCGCAGGCCGTGGTGCTTCTCGAGCGGCGGGTCGAGTGAGCCGGCCGTGACCAGGCTGACCCGCATCGACGGCATCCGCGCCGACAATGTAGTCGAGCGCAAGCGCGCTTCTCGCCTCGCGGGAAAGCAACGCCTGTCCCGCCGCTTCACCCTCTTCAACGTACTGGCGAATGCAACTCTGGGGGGAGGCAAGCTGACGCTTGGTCTGCTCACCGGCAGCCTGAGCATCGTTGCCGACGGATTCAACAATCTTTCCGACACGGTCTACTCGCTGTTTCTTCTCGTGGGCATGAGGTTCTCGCTCAAGCCGGCCGATGCCAGACATCCTCAGGGCCATCGCGCCATCGAGCCCCTCATCAGTCTACTCATCGGCGTCAGCATCGGGGTAGTGGCCTACCGGCTGGCAGTGTCGGGTATCCGGGGCGTGATCGATCCGCTCGGCGTGGAGCGGAACGTGCTGGCTGTTCCGGTACTTGTGGTGGGCATCGCGGTCAAGGCCTTTATGTCGGTGTACGCCCGCCGGACCGCCAAGCAGATACACTCACCCGCTCTTGCCGCCACGGGCATGGATGCGGCCGCCGACGTGCTTGCCACGGTCGCGGCCCTGGTAGGGTACCTAGGCGGCACGGTGTTCGGCCTGCCCCGGGCGGACCCTATCTGCGCACTTCTGGTGGCCGGATTCGTAGCCTACACGGCCTTCGAAGTGCTGCGTCAGAACATCGGCTACATGGTGGGGCGGGCCGCGCCGCCCGAGATCAAGCGACAGGTGAAGGCGCTCGCCTGCCGCGAGGACTCGGTGCTTTCCGTGCACGACTTGAAGGCCTACTTTCGCGGTCCGGAGCTCATGGTGAGTATGCACGTGGAAGTGGACGGGGGCTTCGCTCTGCAGAGGGTGCACGACTTGGAGCAGCGGATCCGTCTCGCGGTGCTCGACATTCCCGAGATCGACGATGTCACGGTGCATATGGATCCCCTCATGCGCACGACCGACGAAGAACGGTCTGCAAGGGAATCTCACAAGCGGGAATCCGGGGACGACTCCGGTGGGGAAGTGTTGTAGTGTTGTCGAAAACGACAGATCGAGGCGGGAGATCCGCATGAGCCAGATACGTGTTCGATTCGCGCCGAGTCCCACCGGCACGCTCCATATCGGCAGTGCCCGTACGGCCCTGTACAACTATTTGTTCGCCCGCCACAGCGGGGGCGTCATGGTGCTTCGCATCGAAGACACCGATATCAAGCGTTCCCTGCGCGAGCACGAGTCCAGCATCACTCGCGATCTCCACTGGCTGGGGCTCAGTGCCGATGAAGGTCCGGGACTGGGTGGGGAGCACGGGCCTTACCGGCAGAGCGAGCGTTCCGGGCTCTACGAAGAAGGCGTACGCACGCTGATGGAGTCGGGCGCCGCCTACCCTTGCTTCTGTACGGATGAGCGCCTGGGGGCCCTCAAGCAAGAGCAGCTCGGCCACGGTCTCATGCCCAAGTACGACCGTACCTGCTTCCACTTGGAGAGAGATGAAGTAGAGCGTCGCCTGGAAGCTGCGGAGCCGCACACCGTTCGTTTTCAGGTGCCGGCGGGTGATGTTACGTTCACCGATCTCATCCACGGCATGATCTCCTTCTCCTCCGACGTGATCGGCGACTTCATCATCAAGCGCAGCGATGGCGGTTTCTCCTACAACTACGCCGTGGTCATCGATGATGCAGGCATGGACATCACGCATGTGATCCGCGGTGAGGACCACATCACCAACACCGCTCGCCAACTGATGCTGTTCGCAGCGCTTGGGAAACAGGCTCCAGCATACGCGCATCACTCGCTTATCCATGCTCCCGATGGTGGCAAACTGTCGAAACGCCACGGCGCCACCTCCATCGGCGAGTTCCGTGACCTGGGCTATCTGCCGGCGGCGGTGGTCAACTATCTGGCGCTGTTGTCTTGGCATCCGGGCGACGAGCGGGAGATCTTCTCGCTCGACGAGTTGGCCGCCGAGTTCGACATGGCCCGCGTGTCAAAGAGCCCGGCCTCCTTCGATCTCGACAAGCTGAACTGGCTGAACGGCCTGTACATCCGCGAGCTGGAGCCGGGCGAGTTGGCGACGCTCGTCGCGCCTTACCTGGAGGAGTCCGGTATATCCCTCGCTCCTGGGCAGGAAGAGGTGGTGGCAGCTGCGATACAGGCGAACCTCGTGACGCTGGCCGATGCCCCCAAGTACGCGGGCGTATTCGTCGAGGATATTGACCCGGCCGCCTCCCAGCACTCAGAGGCACTCGCCCAGCCCGGCGTGGAGGAGGTGCTTGAGTTGCTCGGCGCCGCCGTCTCGGGTGTGCACGCGGAGTACTTTGCGGCCGACCAGGCCCGCGAGATGTTGCGCGAGATCGCAGCGGTCTGCAAGCGGCGCGGCATTAAGGGCAAGTCCATCCATATGCCGCTTAGAGTGGCGCTCTCGGGGCGTGACCAGGGCCCCGAGCTCTACTATCTGGTGGCCGGCCTGGGGAGCGGCCGGATTCTCGATCGACTCGCACGATCTTTGGAGTTCGTTCGCAGATAGGAGTCCGAAGGCGCCGCATGCTGCCGAGCCGGGGCCGCCCGGCATACGCGTCCGCGCGCGCCCGTGTTAGCATGTGAGGCTTGAGAGCGCGCCGGTGTGAGGCCGACGCAGCCATACCCCGCAGCTAGTGGAGGATACACGGCGATGCGTCTGTACGATTCCCTCCGTCAAGGCAAGAACGATTTCGTGCCTCGCGACGGCGACCACGTGACCATGTACGTCTGTGGTCCCACCGTCTACAACTATGTCCACCTGGGCAACGCCCGTCCGTACGTGCTCTCGCTGGTGGCCAAGCGGTACTTCGAATCGCAGGGGCTGGGGGTCACTCTGGTCGAGAACATCACCGATATCGACGACCGCATAATCAACAAGGCTGCCGCTGAAGGCCGCACGTGGCGCGAGGTCGCGGAGGAGTTCGCCGGGGCGTACGTGGAAGACACCGACAGGCTCGGTTTGGGCCGTCCCGACGTGGAGCCCTACGCCACCGAGCATATAGCCGAGATCATCGAACTGATCGAGGGGTTGATCGGTGCTGGGCACGCCTACGTGGCCGACGGCGACGTGTATTTCGATGTGGACAGCTATCCGCCCTACGGCAAGCTGAGCCGGCAGCAGATCGCTGAGATGCGCCACGGGGCGCGCATTACCCCGGGTGAGGTCAAGGACGACCCGCTGGACTTCGCTCTTTGGAAGGCGGCCAAGCCGGGTGAGCCACAATGGGACAGCCCGTGGGGTCCGGGGCGGCCGGGTTGGCACATCGAGTGCTCGGCCATGAGCCTCAAGTACTTGGGGCCTGGCTTCGACATCCACGGAGGCGGGCGCGACCTCATCTTTCCCCACCACGAGAACGAAATCGCGCAGGCAGAGGGCGCCGGCCGGGATTTCGCCCGCTTCTGGATGCATAACGGCATGCTGAACACTCGGGAAGAGAAGATGTCCAAGAGCATCGGCAACATCTTCCTGTTGCGGGAAGCGCTCAAGCTGTACAAGCCCGAGGCGCTTATCTGCTTCTTCTTGAGCAGCCACTACCGGAGCTCCATTGAATTCAGCCATGAGTCGCTCGACGAGTCCACCCAACAGGTGGAGCGTCTGAAGAATCTGTTCCGAGCCATGGAGGACTACCTGGGCGCAGCGGCCGGCGGCACCAGCGGGGATACCGATACCGCCGTCGACCGAGATGCCACGGATGTCGCACTCACCGAGGTCATGGCCAGCCACCGCGACGAGTTCAACGAGGCACTGGCCGACGATCTGAACACCGCCGCCGCGCTGGCCACGGTCTTTGCGGCTGCCCGGGTAGTGAATGCCGCCTTAGACGAGGGGCGGGTGTCGGCAGACACCATCGAGAAGACGCGCGAAGGTCTTCTCACCATGGCGCACATTCTGGGGCTGAACGCCGTGGCCGAGGCGCAGCGGGAGGTTCCGGCCGACGTGTTGCTGATGGCGGCCGACCGGCGACGGATGCGGTTGGAGAGGAACTTCGTGGAAGCCGATCGCCTGCGCGACGAGATCCTTGCGCGGGGCTACGAGGTGCGGGACACAGCGGGCGGGTTCAAGGTCATCGAAGCGGAGTGAGCTCATCATCGCAAGGGAGCGTGTCAATATGGAGCCGGCGGGGCCGGCTCCGGTTCCGATAGTATATGGTCGTAATCCGGTCCGAGAGGCATTGATCGGACGCCGGCCGGTGCGACGGCTGTTTCTTGCGGCGGGGCCGGCGGGTAATAGGCTTGAAGCCGAGCTCTCGGCCTGGGCGACCGACCACGGGCAGAGGTTGCCCCCGGTGCACCGCGTGGACACCGCACTGCTTGACGAGAAGGCAGGCAGCCTCGAGCATCAGGGCGTGGTGGCGGAGGCCGATCCCTACCCGTATGCAGATGAGGCCACCATTCTTGGCGCCGCAGCCTCCACCGATCTCATCATCGCGCTTGACCGCGTGCAGGATCCGCACAATCTGGGCGCAATCATCCGCGTCGCCGCCGCGGCGGGAGCGGCCGTGGTCATCCCCCGACATAGGGCGGCGACCGTGACACCCGCAGTCGTCAAAGCGTCAGCGGGCATGAGCGAGCGGGCGCTCGTCGCTCAGGTTCGCAACCTGACCGATTTCCTCACGCGGGCCAAGGCAGCCGGGTTCTGGGTATACGGCGCCTCGCTCGCATCCGGCGCCACGTATGCCGAGGCGGACTACCAGCGGCCGCTGGTGCTGGTGGTGGGAGCCGAAGACAGCGGCCTCGGACACCGGGTGGAGAAGGCGTGCGACCTTACCTTGCACATTCCCTTGCGTGGGGGGGTCGAGTCGCTCAACGTGAGCGTGGCGGCCGGCATCCTGCTGTTCGAAGCACTCAGACAGCGCGCGGCCGGAGCAGCCAGCAGGAAAGCTGATCGAGGGCCGGGGCTGGAAGCATGACCGTCTATCTCTTCGACGGGTACAACGTGCTGCACGAACTGGTGCGGGCGGAGGGCAGGGGCGGCCACGGACGGTCGCTGCAAGGGGGGCTCGAGGACGAGCGGGCCCATCTTCTGGATCGGGTGGCCAGCTTCATGGGGGGGACGCACGACCGAGCCATCGCTGTGTTCGACTCGAAGAAGGCTGCCCTGCAAAGGGTTGAGAGCGCCTCTCGCAACGTTGAGGTGTACTTCGGCTCGCTGGCCCGTTCGGCAGACGCCGTCATCGAAAAGTGCGCGTTCCAGCTTCGGGCGGAGGAGGATATCGTAGTGGTGTCGTCCGACCATGTGGTGCAGCAAACGGTCTTCATGACGAATGTGACCCGGATGTCTTCTCGGCAGTTCGTACTGCAACTCAAAGAGAATGAAAGGGCGATTTCTGACCCAGGCCCCGTGCACAAGGGCGGGGATCGGGTGGAGGACCGGCTTCGGCCGGAAGTCAGACGCCAATTGGAGTCGCTCCGGGAGGAACTGGCGGAGGAAGCCGCCGACGGGACCAGGGGGAAGACGGCCAACGCGGCTAAGACGACCCATACCGGCGACGGTGGGGACTATCAGAGTCTCGATTCTGCATCATAATGGGTATAATGCAGCTTTCGTTGCGTGCAGAAATGGCCTGCTACAGCCGTTTGCAACTATTATGGCGTAGATGCCATTGCACAAACTAGCTTGCATTTTGCACGAAACGTACTAGAATGGAGTCGCTGCAGGGTAGTGGGGAGTGTCACGGGAGGGTATTCTCGGAATGAAGAGCGCGGCAGCGCCAAAGTATCTGTTTGCCGAAACCGACGACGACGAGACCCTCGTCGCTCTGGCGAAAGCAGGCAGCCAGGAGGCGTGTGGTCGGCTGATCCAGCGGTATCGTCAGTTCATCCGTATGAAGGCGTTGTCGTACTTCATCGCGGGCGGGGATAGCGAGGATCTCGTCCAAGAGGGCTATATCGGCATATACAAGGCCATCCGCGACTATCAGACCGAACGGGCTGCTAGTTTCCGCAGCTTCGCTGAGCTGTGTGTTACCCGGCAGATCATCACCGCCATCAAGACGGCGTCGCGCCAGAAGCACTCGCCGCTGAACAACTACGTTAGCTTCTCCATCTCGCCGTCGGGCTCGGACAACGACGGCTGGACCCTTGCCGACATGATTCCCTCGGGGCGCACGTCCGACCCCGTCGAGCAGGTCATAAGCTCCGAAGAAATCCTAAGTCTCACCGACTGCTTGGTCCGCCTCCTCAGTCCTCTCGAATCGCAGGTGCTGCGGCACTACTTGGAGGGGCTATCCTACGAAGCCATCTCAGAGCTCATCAGCCACGATACGAAGACGGTCGACAATGCGTTGCAGCGCATCAAGCGGAAGGTGCTGGCGCATCTGGAGAGCCGTCGGGTGGTTAGCTAAGAAGGCGGAGCATGGCGGTCCTATTCGGGTCGAGATGCTCCACGCGAGGCTGTGTCTGCGGGCCGCAAGCTGAGATAGGGTAGACCGCATGGCTGATCGCATAAGAACTCCGGCCGCTCGTCGCGCTCGCGAAGGTGGCAATGGGCCGGGGGGAGCACCTCTTCGAACGGAGTCCGCCCAACTCGCGCTCGACCCCACGATCACCGGGCCCGGGAGGCGGACTGAAGACCCCTACGAACCGGGCACGGAAGTCAAGATCAGAGGCGAACAAGGGACCTTCAAGTACAGGTATGCCAGCCTGAGCCAGGCCGGCCGAGTAAGCCTGCACCTTGTGGGGGAGCACGGCTCTCGGGCGGCGCGCCCGAATCAGGTGACGCCGGCGAAGAAGACCGGCGGCCGGAGGTAGTCAGCCGCCGCACACTGCCGGGGGGCGTCCGGCCATATGCCCCGCGCTCGCCTGGGCGGAGAACGACCGAGGATCTTCCTGGGCACCGCATGGATGACGGAGTGTGGCGATCTGTCTCTATGCGGTTCGGCGTTGCCGCGGAGGCTCTTTCGCCGTAGAATCTCCCGTTGCACCGGGCCGGCGTAGCTCAACGGAAGAGCAGCTGATTTGTAATCAGCAGGTTGGGGGTTCGATTCCCTTCGCCGGCTTTATCTGTGGCGGGCTTTGACGAGCGCGCCGAGCGCGACCGATTCACCCGCATGCGCGTTCAGATCGACGAGATGGCCGGCAATTGGAAGGTCCGGGCGGCGGGCCGAAGACCTGCAGCCGGTACCCTGCCGACCCCTGCTACGATGCGCGGAGGGGCTTACCGTCCGCGTCGAGTATGGGCCGCGCCGGCACACCACCGGCCAGAGTGTGGGGGGGGATGTCGCTGTTCACCAAGCTCTGGGCCGAGACCACCGCCCCGTCGCCTATGACCACACCAGGGAGGACAATGCAGTGGGCTCCTATCACGACGTCCTTTCCGATCACCACCGGACCGGCGCGTAGCTCTTTCGTCAGATACTCGTGGGCCAGTATGACGCTGTTATAACCGAGTATGGTGTTGTCACCGATCTGGATCAACTCAGGGAAGAAGACATCCAGCATCGCCCCCAAGCCGGACGATACCTTCTCGCCCACCTTCACGCCGATCATCCGATATAGACGGATTTTCCATCTCAGGCTGGGGAGGTAGCGGCAGACGAAGATGACCAAGAAGTTGCGTATCACCCGCCAAGCGGGCACACGGGCCTGCCAACGCCACATACTGTTCTCACCCTGTGGGGCCGGGATTCTGGTGAGACGATCCACCCTCGAGGAAGCGGAGAGCCGCCGTTCCGGCCTTTCGACTTCTCCTTCTGTGTCCTGCGAAGCCGCCACAGTATCCGTCGCCTTTCGTCGCTTGCTCATTCCCGGTCCCGGCTATACCCTGTATGGCCACGAGATGAACAAGACACCCCGATAGCAGGCTATGCCGACACTCACAGATAACACAGTATCCGCGGACGCGCGCTCCTGGGGAGCGTTGGGCAGGTTCTCGGCATGGATGCTCGGGACGCCCTGGGTGGCCTGGACGCTGGCTGCCATCAACTTCGGTGCAGCCGTTCTCGGTTACCTCTACTGGTACGGAGACAAGATACTGGATTCCCCCTGGTATCTGTGGCCCCTTGTTCCCGACAGCCCGCTGTCGGCCACGCTCATGGGCGCCGCCATTCTGGCCTTCCACAAGGGGCGCCGCTGGAATCTGCTGGGGCTGTTCGCCGCCACTGGCTCCATCAAGTATGGGGCGTGGACGATCTGGGTGTGGCTGACCAACTACCTGAGTGGCGGTGGATACAGCCTCCAGGCGGTCGTCATGAGCCTGAGCCATCTCGGCATGATTGCCCTGGGAGTGGCCTTGTTGCCGCAGCTTCGTGTTCGCTTCCATCATGTCGCTCTGGTCGCCCTGTGGTTTGGGCTGAACGACATCCTGGACTACCACTTCGGTACCCGGCCCCCGGTTCCCAACCCGCAGGACATCGGGTCCATCGAGTCGTTCGCGGTGCTGACCACAGTCGTGCTCGTCGTGTGCTGGCTGATCATGGCCCTCCGCCAACGGAGGCGCTACTCACCTTAGGCGAAGAGCGTGAATCCGCCGATGCACGGTTCCCGTTTCTGTTGACAGCAACGGCACGCTTGACAAGGCTGTCCAACCAGTTAGATAATGGCGCCATCTGAACTACCTATCGATTGGAAGACTGCTCCTGCGTGGTTGTTTAGTGCCCTAGACAGCGCGCCAACAAATGGCATCGGAGACTACGCCGTCGAAGTGGGTGGGCGACGACCAGTGTAGCGAAGCCATGTGCGTGCTGACGTTCTTCTGCTGAGGTGGGCATCGGTTGCGCAGGTTGGGCTCTAGTGAGGGGGAGCCTTTGGGAGGGACCGTGCGCCTTTGTTGGTGTCTTCCGACGAATGCCCGCTGTGCGAGCGGACACTGCATTCACATTCAGTATAAGGGGGAAGAATCATGAGGAAATCAGCATTGAGGGTTCTGCTTACAATTGCGGTCTGTCTCGTTCTGGCATTGGCCATGGCTGGGACGTCGCTGGCCTGGCATGATGTGGGCCCCACCGAACTCGGGGATTACGGTCTGAGTGCGGGCCAACTGGAGCAGATCTCCCAGGGCTACCCGGATGGATCGTGGAGGCCCTACTCGGAGATGACACGCAGCCAGTTCGTCAAGATGGCCGTTGCGGCTTGGGGTGTTCCGACGGTCAATCCCGGGGCCCCGTCCTATCTGGACGTTCCCAAGGATGATCCCTATTACCAGTACGTCGAAGCGGTGACGGCCGCCGAACTCGTCACCGGGGTGGGTGGCAATCGCTTCGATCCGACCGGGAAGATCACTAGAGAGCAGGCTGCGGCGGTGATCGCACGGTGGATGGCCCAGGTCGCCGGATACGATATGGAAACCTACTTCACTCCGACCCAAATAGGCTCGATTCTCAGCCGGTACTCGGACGGCGACCAGGTGAGCACCCCGCTGCGTGAGGAACTCGCCTTCGCCACCGAGTGGAACGTCATCCGCGGTGCGGGTGGAGTCCTCGCGCCCAGAGCGGCCTTGTGGCGCATTCAGGGTGCGGCCCTCCTGCTGAGGAGCGCGGTCGAACTTCATGCCGACATGGTCATCAAGAACGCCAAAGTCCTCACGGTGGACCAGGACTTCTCCGTGGAAGAGGCCATTGCTGTCAGAAACGGTATCGTCGTGTTCGTGGGCACTGACGAGGATGCAGACGCGTGGATCGGATCGGACACGCAGGTGCTGGACCTCGGCGGCAAGGTCATCATGCCCGGAGTCAATGACAGCCACGGCCACGCCACGGCACTCGGTATGTCGCTCCCGCCGCTCCAGCTTGATCTAACCACCAGCGGAGGGACCACAACACTCGCGCAGGTGCAGGCCAAAGTGCAGGAGCGGGTCGCCCAAATCGTGTCCGAGGACGAGTGGATTCAGGGACGGGGATGGGACCCATGGCTCTTCCCGGACGTTACACGATACGACTTGGACGCGGTGGCTCCCAACAACCCGGTCGCTTTGATCGACATGTCGGAGCACAACATGTGGGTCAACAGCAAAGCCCTGGAACTGGCAGGAATAACCAAGGATACCCTTGATCCGGAAGGGGGGACGATCATACGGGACGCTTCCGGCGAGCCAACCGGTATGCTGAGAGAGCTCTCCGCGGTGGCGCTTGTCAAGGCCGTGATACCGGCGGCGAGCGACCATCAACTCGCTGAAGCTGCAGTGGCTGCCATGACCATCATGAACGAGCAAGGTGTGACTAGCATAACGGAGGCCGCACTGAGTCCCAGTGGCGACTCCGGTGGCTTCGGCAGCCTGGAGGTCTACAAGGACCTCTACGACCAAGACAAGCTCACGGTACGAGTAACCGCGCTTATGCTCTTCGGGACCTACGGCGGCTTCACCTTCGATGACCTGAAGACCGGTGTGGACACCTTCCCGTGGGACGCTCCCATCGCCGATCCCAACTGGCTCAGAGTGGCTGGGGTCAAGATCTTTGCCGACGGTATCCCCGTCACGTACACATCCTGGCTCTGGGAGCCGTACGTCGGGGACTTTGGTTCAGGCAGTCTCACTATTCCCGGTGCGTCTGACCAGGAGAAGTATGACCAGCTTGTGGCCATGATCCGCTACGTGCACGCCAGGAACATCCAGTTGGGTGTGCACGCCACTGGGGATCGCGCCATCAGCGCGGTCTTGGATGGCATCGCCCTGGCCCAGGATGATCATCCGGAGTTCAGCAACACACGTGACTACATCATTCACGGAGAGCTCATCACTCCAGCCGATGCCGTGAGGGCGGCGGGGCACAACATTGGCGTGAACATGCAGCCGGTCATCCAGGGCATGATCGCCGACATCGAGCCGTTCTTCATCGGCCCGGAACGCGCTGCTTACGAGTGGCCCTTCAACACGGTCTTTTCTGCCGGTATCCCCATGACCGCAAGCTCGGACACGCCTGTCACCTTCCCTAACTGGCGCCAGGGTATGCAGGCCATGGTCCTTCGTGAAGGCTACATGAGTGGTCTTGTGAGCGGGCCCGACGAAAGAGTGACCCGTGAGCAGGCCGTTCGTGCCTACACCATCAACGGTGCCATCCAGGACAAGATGGACGACATAAAGGGCTCCATCGAGCGAGGAAAACTGGCCGACTTCTGCATCCTGGAGAAGGACATCATGACCGTCGACCCGCATGAGCTCACCGACACTTCGGTGCTCATGACCATCGTGGGCGGTAGCGTCGTCTATGACAACTCGGCAGGAGCATTCCTGAAGTAAGTCCAACCCTAAACGGTTCCACCATGCGCGGGGGGGCTTCGGCCCCCTCACGCGTTCCCGCACGACGTGTTGCCCTCGCCGCGGCGTGCCGCTGCTTGCCTGAGCACCATTCTGCTCTCTGGGCATCACCTACCCAGGAGGCAGGACCCTTTTAGGCCACACGACCGGCGTGTTCACTCAACAGCCGGAGTGGCGTCTCAGTGACGACGGCCACCGACTTACCGACTGGCGGGGCGACGAGCGCTTCCGATCAGCGTGGCTGCCCGAATAGCGTTGGTTGGCTGACTGGCTCAGCGGCCGGGACCCCCTTGCGGGGGCCCTCCCGGCACGACGTCAGGGCGTCCAGCCGGGAGTTCCGCTGGGGGTCCAGCAGGCACTCCCTCGGGCCGCCCCGGCTTGAGACCTGCAGGCGGGCCCTCGGTGCCGTCATCGCTGCCGTCGGCCCATGGAGGTGGTCCCACAGATTCACCGGGCACCCAGCCCTGGTTGCCCCCGCGGGTCCACGGCGGGCCCTCGGTGCCGTCATCGCTGCCGTCGGCCCATGGAGGTGGTCCCACAGATTCACCGGGCACCCAGCCTTCGTTGCCCCCGCGGGTCCACGGCGGGCCCTCGTACTGTTCGTCCACCACCTGCGCTGAGCCCAGCGTGGATCCCACTGAGTCGGGAAGAGTGGTCTCGGTCTTGGCTTGGCCGCTCCCAGCTACAGCAAGGCCGCTCATTACAGTGAAGAGCAGCAGGGTCGTCAATATGGAGGCGAGTTTCCAACTGGATCTCATGGCATCCGTCCTCATCGGAGAGTGATGTGGCCAGGGCTGCACTTCGCAGTTGGTGTGACCCTGCGCGATTCACGTGATACGTCATGACTACTTCATCGAAACGAACCCTGAAAGGTTAAGCTTCATATTTAGCCAGTATAGCACGGGGATTTGACTTCCCGTCTGCCTAACGCCCCGGAGTTGGGGCCTGCTTGGTACTGAGGGGGCAGCGGGGATACCTGGCCACGGCGTACGACTTGCCGGTCATGCGTTCGTCAGCGAACTAGCTCACTCTGGCCGGCCGGCGGACAACGGCGTGTCTATGAGACAGCCGCCGCATCGCCGGCTTCCTCAAGGCTCTGGAAGACTCGGAAACTGCCGTGGGTAGTGAGGCCCACCAGTCCGAGAAGGCGCAAGACCATCCGGGAGCAATGGATTACCCCCACCCAGCCCGAGGGCTCCACTTGGCGCACCAAGTTGACGATGACGTTGAGCCCGCCACTATCCATGTAGGGACAGTCCTTCAGGTCGAGGAGGACGTGCGTCCCGTGGGATCGGATGGCTCGCTCAGCCGCCTGCTGGAGTTGCGGACCGATGGAGTGGTCCGCCTCTCCCACGATCGTGAGTAGCGGCACGCCGGATATGGAGGTCTCAAGGATGGCCATCTGCAAGTCCCAGGGCGTCGAGTCGGGGCGTTGTGACTATGCTAGGGCAACATGCACAGGGTGTCAAAGACCGGGGCGTCGTCGGTCAGGGACTGATCCCGACGGACGACTCGAGTCGAGAGTCGAGCTGCCTGTCGGTGCGACGATTATCGCAGAGAAGAATGGGTATATGGGAGCCGTACGCACTGTAGAGCACGGTATCGAAGGTGAGCGGGAAAGCTGCCGTCTCGAGTTGCTGTCGATGGATTCGCCACACGCATCTCCCCGGCCGCCGGGATGCTCGTGAGGGCCGGCCTCGATTAGGACAGAGGGGGGTCAACTTGGTCCACAACGAACTGGCAACGGGTCATTTAGGCTGGAGGAGAGAGGACAATGAGGGTAGGATGCATGCATAAGAGGAGTCTCCTTGGGGCTCCATTGCTTATCGCGCTGGTCGTCATGGGGCTTCTCTTGGGCGCCTTCTCATTTGCGTCGGTGGCTCAGGCGGCAGATCGCTGGACTGACATCACCGATGACCAGTGGGTACAGATCTACGGCATCACTGCGGCGGAGGCCGCGAGTGCCGCCGACGGCTACACAGACGGGAGATTCGGGCCCTTCGACCCGGTGACCCGAGGGCAGTTCGCCAAGATGGCGGTGGACGGGTTTGCCATCGCGACCGCGAACCCAGTGACTCCCACATTCTCGGACACCCCCAGAAACAGCACCTTCTACATCTGGGTAGAGGGAGGCGTACGGGCCGGGGTCATCTCCGGATATCAGGATGGCACCTTCAGACCCTTCAACACCATCGCTCGTCAGCAATGCAACAACATATTGGGTAGCTATCTGTCCGGTGAGGAGATCGACTCGCGCCAGGGCATCCAAGGCTCAAGCGGCTTCTACCCTTCGCTGGCAGCGTGGTTCGCCGCCGAGGGGGAGGCGCAGCTCTCCCAGTTCGCCGATGGGAGCAGCGTGCTCACCGTTCACAGGCCGGGTACCGCCTACCTCATCATGCGGGGTGTCTTGCTGGGCAGCGTTCAAGGAGCGGTCAAGTACCTGAGCCCCGCTAACACTCTGGCCCGGGCACAGGCAGTCGCCATGATCGTAAGGACCAGGGACGTTGCCAGTAGCTTCGCGCCTATTCCCGTTCCCACCGTCACCCTCCTCAATCCCGCCCAAGGGACGGTCGACGGCGGCAACCAAGTGGTGATCACCGGCACCAACTTCGTGGGGGTGACCTCCGTCACCTTCGGTGGTAACCCGGTCAAAGCCTAAACCTATAACTACTCAAACATAAACACATATACAGCACC
>Ga0351900_1061_pt1 | contig 32977 bp, 28 predicted proteins | sample BONcelHT113001D3_FD_205827 | JGI IMG/M metagenome (GOLD analysis project Ga0351900, IMG submission 205827) | Enriched cells from coal bed in the Powder River Basin, Montana, United States - BONCAT cells T11 rep1 HSBNCT.T11.300.1.D3 ...
TGCTTTACGCAACATCCTGAGAAACAAACGCCGCTCGTTGGTGACACTTCTTGCTATTGCTGTGGGCTTTGCCGCCATAAGCCTGTTCCGCGGATATGCCAGCCATATGTATGAAGGGCTGGAGACTATGGCAATCCGGGGCGAGGGCCTCGGTCATCTAACGATCTTTAAAGCTGGCTGGCTCGGGAAAGGAAAGCTCGACCCGGAGAAATATATGTTCTCAAAAACCGAGATTGAAACTGTATCTAAACTTGTTACCAATGAACAGGATGTTGTCCTTGCAACACCCCAGATAAATTTAACTGGTATCGTATCAAACGGAATAGTCTCCACTGTATTTATAGCCCAGGGGGTTGTTCCCCAAGATGACAGAACTATCAAGGGTTCCTGGACAGCTTTCAGGCCTGTCAAAGGTGAAGGACTAAACGAAAAAAAGTCATTCGGTGTCGAAATGTCACAGGACCTGGCCAAATTTTTGAACCTTATACCGGGCAAAGACGGTGTTGTCATGGCCCCGACGCTCGGCGGTCAGATGAATGCCATGGACATACACGTATCAGGCATATATGATACAGGCTCTGATGCCACCAACGACAAGTATATGCGCCTCTCATTCAAATTTGCCCAGTCCCTTCTTGATACGGAGAAGGCTGACAGAATCGTAGTGCTTCTGAATGATACCGAAAAGACCGGAAAAATGCGCACCCTGCTTTTAGACAGGCTCACAGGTGCCGGCATCGCATGTGAAATAAAGACGTGGGATGAACTATCCCTGTTCTATTCCAAGGTAAGGGGTATGATAGACATGATGTTCCTGTTTATATTCTGTATTGTCCTTGTCATTGTGGTGATGAGTACTGTCAATACCATGGGCATGGCGGTTCTTGAGAGAACAAGAGAGATCGGTACTTTAAGGGCTTTGGGACTCAAACGAAGAGGCATATCAATGCTCTTTGCAATGGAAGGAGGTTTATTGGGGCTATTCGGCAGTCTCATAGGAGCTGTTTTGCATACCTGTGTGTGGGCAGTTATTCGGGCTGTAGGGCCTACCTACACACCTCCCGGTGTTTCCAATCCTGTTCCGTTGATAGTAAGCCTTGTGCCTCAAATACTGGTTCTGCTGTCGATCTGTCTTATCATTCTTTCCCTGACAGCGGCTATTATGCCGGCAAAACGGGCAGCCCGACAGAACATTGTAAACGCCCTGGGGCATGTGTAAATAATTTTCATCCGAAAACTCCGGATGTGAAACCAGGTAGAAAGATAAAATTAAATACTTTGTAATTGAGTATGTTAAATAATTTTAAAGAGTTTAATTGAAAAAATATAAGAGGAGAACTTTATGACGAAAAAAAGCCTTATCTTTATATTTCTTCTTATATTCCTGGCGACTGTTTTTATTATTAGCTGTAAAGCCAAGGATCAATCAGCACCAATATCTTTTGACAGAATACAAAACAAGCAGGAAGTTATGCTGGACAAACCTCAATTTATTAAAGCGTCTGATGGCATCAATCTTGCGTATTATACAAAAGTTCCGAAAGTTAAACCGGTTGCAACGCTAATATTTCTCCATGGCGGAGGCGCTTATAGCGGGGCAGGATATCAGTATCTGGCCAAAGGGTTAAGTGAAAAATATAATACGGCTGTGTATCTTTTAGACCTGAGGGGACATGGAAATTCCGGCGGCCCGCGCGGTGATGCACCTTCTGTGGAACAGGTCTGGAATGATCTAAATCTGATGATTTCGACTGTGCGAAAGAACAATCCGGGGATTCCTCTGTATTTGGGCGGCCATTCATCCGGCGGCGGGTTGATTGTAAATTATTTGACATGGAATAAGAAAACGGGGGTTGATGGTTACTTTTTTATCTCACCGCAATTTGGTTACAAATCCGAGACTGCCCGTACAGATTCAAAAATATCCTTCGCCAAAGCCCGTACATGGGTGTTTGTCCTGTCCGCCATTTCCGGCAACCGATTACTGGGAAATACAACAGCAGTATATTTTAACTATCCCGAAGCTGTTCTGACAGCAAAGCCGCTGATGCTGAAATCCATCACCCGCAATATGTCTGTATCTATAACGCCGGATCATCCGCAGGAACAATTCGGAAAAATAGATAAAAGATTTGGACTATTTATTGGATCCGAAGACGACCTGTTTGTTCCTGAGATGGTTCTACAATTTGCAAATTATGCCGATAGCTCAATACAAAAAAATTCGGTAAGTAAAATTATAGAAAATGAAAATCATTTATCCATTCTGATGATGGCTGATGATTTGATCGGGAAAACAATTACAGATTGGCGCAACAAATAAAACTTACCAAGGAGAGGAATGATGAATTTTCAAATTAACAAACATTATTTCATTATATTTGTTTTTATATTTATATTCTGTGCAGGTGTTTCAATATCCGTAGTTTACGGACAGATGACTCCTGATGAGATACTCAGGAAATCCGATGAGGCCCGCGGCAATGCAGACGGGATAGAATGGGAAATTGCCATGAATTCCATAGAATCCGGTCGTGAGCAGCAAAGAACCATCAGGGTCAGCGCCCGCAGCTTCAATTCCCTGGCAGAGTTTCTTGCTCCTGCCAATGTAAAGGGGCAGAAGATGCTCATGGTGGACCGCAATATTTGGTTCGTAAAACCGGGCCTCTCAAAAGCCGTTCCCATATCTCCCAGACAGAAGCTCCTTGGCGGCGCTGCCAATGGTGATATCGCCTCCACCAACTATGCCGGTGACTACAAAATTATCGATATCTCTGAAGGTGTATTTAACAGAGAGCATTGCTACCTGCTCGACCTCACTGCAATCGATAAGAAGACCACTTATGACCGGATCAAGTACTGGATTTCAAAAGAACGTCTTGTCGGAGTAAAGGCAGAATTTTATACTGTCTCGGGGAAGATGTTCAAGACCGCTGTCTTTGAATATAACAACAGCATCAATGTTGAAGGCGAATCCCGCCCTTTTATCTCGAAAATAGTTATTACAAATGCCATTATCAAGGAGGATGTGACCACTATGAACTTCCGGAAAGTTTCTTTCAAGAAGATCCCCGACTCGATGTTCAACCTTAACCTTCTGGTGAAATAGGACTGACAGTATGAAATACCACGCTTCAAGTCCCGTGTATTTTCTTGCAGCAGTTTTAGCGTTCCTGGCGGTTTTAATATGGCCGGGGACAGGATTTGCCGACACAGATACAGAACCTGTCGAAACAGAGAAAACCTTTACTGAAAAATTTACCATGGAATTCAGAGCGCTCACATACGGGAACCTGCAGGAGCCCTCATATTCTACGCAAAATCAAAGGAATAATTTCCTCCGGATGCCCCGTTATCTTGGTGATATAGAACTGCGGCCTGATCTGAGGTTCAATGTGAGCGCTCTTGAACTTATGGCCAAGCCGAGGATGAGGCTTGAATACAACGCCTGGACAGGTGCGGGTATGCGCGAGCAAGGATCGAAATGGGATGACGACTGGTATGTAAATGAGTGGCTGGCCAGAGTTAAGGTACGGGAAAACCTCTTTGTGTCATATGGACGGGAAAATCTCCAGTGGGGACCATCCTTCCTCTTCTCTCCCTCGAATCCATTCTTTCCCGACAATGGCCGCCGTAATCCCTATCTTGAAGTGCCTGGTTCTGATTTTGCCCGTCTGGTATGGATTCCTGAAAGCTCCTGGACCCTCTCATTTATAGTCAATACCGAAGAGGGCCGCAACAAACCTGTCGGCCCCGACCCCTTTGAAAAAATCTATGCCGCAAAGATTGACTATACAGGCAGGGAAAATTACGCCTCTCTGATCCTCTCCCACAAAGAACATACCGGTAATACAACAGGCATTGTGGGTGGCTGGACTGTCTCAGATGCTGTTCTTCTCTATGCAGAGGGTGCAATAACCGAGGGCGGCAGATCTCTATATCCGGAAAGGGACCACTCTTTCTTCGGATCATCCATGCAGCAGATTTATAAGGACGGCACCGCTCTGAAACCGGTTCTTCTTACAGGGGGTTCCTATACCCTTGAGTCAAAGGGGACCCTGACGCTGGAATATGCATACAACGGCCAGGGATACAATGATGCACAGGCCGACAAATATTATGCCTTAAGGCGCAGGGCGGCAAATGTGATGGACTCGGGTAACATAATGACAGGGCTATCGCAAATGACCCTTGGTCAAACTACCAATACAGGACTCAAATTTCTCCGAAGGAACTACCTCTTGCTCCAGTATGCACAAAACAATATAAGAAATATCATCGACTTAACTCTTCGGTGGACCCAGAACATCGATGACGCCTCTTGTCAATTTACTACGCTTGTGACATACTATCTTGGTAATCATATGGAACTTTTTTCTATCGGCACGATAAACGGGGGCGGCAAAAATACGGAATTCGGAAGTATCCTCGATTATCAGTTAATGATGGGAATAAAATATACATTTTGAGGCAGGAATGATCTTTAAGCCAAATATTGATCAATCGACACCCCGTATCAAGGATCGTCACAATGTCAGACACATACTCCTGGATTATCTCTATACAATCATAATATCTCTTGTGATCGCCGCATTTCTCAGCATAATCGGCATCTCAAAACCATTTTCGGTCAATCTTGTCATGTCTTTGTCCTTCGGGATCTCGATCTGCACTATCACCGTTTTGCTTTTCAGGCTCATCAATCCGGAACTGAACAGGACCTTATCAATAATTCTCATACTAATAGCCAGCGTTGTCGGTGGAATGATAATAGGTTCTTATGTGGGTCATTTTATGCTCCGGCGTTTATTCTCTGTCGTGATCAGCACAGACGGAAGTCATGTCCTCAAAACTGTTGTCATGGCACTTGTTTTCGGGGGCACAGCCGCCTATTTCTTTTACTCAAGGGTGCGGTTAAAATCTGTCAGTGACGCTGCGGAAGAGGAAAGAATAAGGCGACTTTCCATTGAAAAAGAGGCCCTTGAGGGAAATCTGAGACTTCTCCAGGCACAGATTGAGCCCCATTTTCTTTTCAACACCCTTTCCAATGTTTTAAGCCTCATAGATACGGAACCTGCAAAAGGCAAGTCCATGCTGGCGGATCTTATCAGTTATCTTCGCACCTCTCTGTCAAGGACGCTGCCTGAAACAACCACACTAAATCAGGAAATAACCAGCATTAAGGCCTATCTTAATATCCAGCAAATCAGGATGGGGGAAAGACTGAATTTTATCATCGACATCCCGGATACAATCAGGGAACACCCTTTTCCGCCTATGCTGCTCCAGCCCCTGGTTGAGAATGCGATAAAGCACGGTCTCGAGTCGAGCATTGAGGGCGGAGAGATCCTTATTAAGGCCATAGAAGAAAACAACCTGATAAGAATAGAGATCCTGGATACAGGAGTCGGATTTTCTTCGGAAAACAATACCGGAGTGGGTATCAGAAACGTGAGGGAGCGTATTAAACTACTCTATGGAGAAAAAGGATGCTTTATCATGGAAGAGAACAAACCGAATGGCGTAAGGGCTATCATTGAGGTGCCGAAGCATGACATATAAAGCCATTATTGCCGATGACGAAAAAGAATTGAGGGTATATCTCAGATCAATGTTATCGGAGGTCTGGCCTGAGCTTATTATTTGCGGAGAGGCCCAAAACGGTAAAGAAGCCCTTGCATTAATGGAATCCATGGAGCCGCAGGTCGTATTTCTTGATATTAAAATGCCGGGGGTTACAGGCATGGATGTGGCAAAAAGAATAGCGGGTACCTGCCGCATAGTCTTTGTGACCGCCTTTGATCAGTATGCAGTAGAGGCGTTTGAACGGGAGGCTGTTGATTATCTGCTCAAGCCTGTGTCGAAGGACAGGCTGATTCAGACCGTTGAGCGTCTAAAGAACCAAATAAACACTTCCGTTGAACCACCGGACGGACTTGCCGGGGTTGTTGAGCAGATTATTTCCAGGCTGCCGGGCAGAAGCGGGACCGATTTTCTGCGCTGGATCAAGACGCAGCAAAAAGACACGGTCCGTCTTATTCCGGCAGAAGAGGTAGACTATTTCAGTGCCGATGATAAATACACACTGGTAATAACGAAAGATGGCGAATCTCTTATCAAGAAGAGCATCAAGGAACTGGCGCAGGAGCTTGATCCCCATCAATTCTGGCAGATACACCGGGGAACCATTGTAAATGTTGTTAGGATAGACAAAATGAGCCGTTCAATCACAGGACGGGGTATGCTGAAACTAAAAGACAGACCCGAGTTGCTCACGGTAAGCCGCGGTTATCTCCACCTCTTCAAACAAATGTAGAAAAGAAGGATAAGATTCCGATCGGACCTATATTTTATTTTTAATTCCCGATTTTCTTTTTATTGTATACAGTATAAGAGAAGCGGTACATACTGAAGCGACATGATTGTGCTGCAGAGACGCGCTCTATTATTTTTTATTGACATTTAAACGATAAAATCTAATAATAAAATTATGATGTAATATTTAATGTTAATATTAATAGGATACGGGTTCAGAGATATATTACATATTTCTGGAGGAAATTTGAAGGTAGGTCGGGCCGCCACCTGAATTTAATTCGGGTGGCGGTTTTTTATTTTACAAAATAAGCTTAAAGGGGGTATTAAATTATGATATGCAAAAAAATCGCATTGGTTGGTATCGTTCCGGTAATTTTTCTGCTTTTTATCTTTAATGTCGCTTTTGCCTTCAATGATGCACATTTTAAGCAATTATACAATTCAAACAAATGCCCCGGCTGTGACCTTTCAGGAGCAAACCTTGCCGGCATTGATATGTACGGCGCAAACCTCAAGGGAGCTAACCTCTCTGGAGCCAACCTCGAGGATTCAAGTCTTTGGGACGCAAATTTAGTGGAAGCGAACCTTAAAGGCGCGAATATAAAAAATACAAATTTCTCAGGCGCCAAACTTTCAAATACCGTCTGGACTGATGGCAAAAAATGCAGGGAAGGTTCCTTCGGCAAGTGCAAGCAATGAGAATTTTTTGCGCTGATTGATATATTGAGCAACGCTGTTTTAAATATCAATCTGATGCCCCCTGTAGTATAATTAACAATCAATTATAAACAGGGGGCAAAATGGGAACAAAAAAATATATATTTTTTATTGCGGTCTCATTTAGTCTTATTCTATTTGTTTCAGCCTGTTCGGATAAGGAGTCCAAAAAACCGACTGCAAGAGAATATTTTAATAAAGCGTATCAATTTGTAGATGCAGGGAATCTCCAGGAAGCAATATTTTTATATAATCTGTCAATTGAAAAAGATCCCCAATATGCTGATGCTTATTATAACCGCGGAGTTATTTATTATTTCATGAAGGAATACCGGCGGGCGATAAGCGATTTTGATAAAACAATCAGACTGAATCCTGCCTATGCCATGGCATATGCAAGCAGAGGGCAGGTATATGAAAAAATAAATGATAGTGATCAGGCAATTACAGATTATAAAGAAGCTGCAAAACTGGGCAATAAGGATGCAAAGGATTATTTAAAATCAAAGAATATTAACTGGTAAGATTGTCGGTTTTCAGGAAAGGCCACTGAAATACAGCAATTTTTGTTTATTAATCATTAGTTCGATGCTTTCTTGTCCCGTATGTTCCGGATAAATTTGTATATCCCGTATCCTAACAGGCATAATCCGAAACTGATCCACATCATCTCATACACAAACATCATATAACAACCTCCCCGGTAATCTATTGGATTCAATTTTATTATTATAGAATAAAAAACAGGAGGCCTCATAAAAAGACCTCCTGTTTTTTCTTATACGATCAAGTCTTTGCAGGAAACAGTTTGTCAATCAATTCTTTTGAAGGCGGTTTGGTCATTGCGCTGACGACAAAATAGAGTACGCCGCAGCCTATAACCAGCCACCATTCGAAGGTCCCCATGCCGATCTCTTTCTTCAGGAGCACTTTGTAGCCGCCGTATGCGCTCATTACAGTGCCGTACAATACACATACAAGGGCACCCCATTTTGTTGCGCCCTTCCAGTAATATGATATGGCTGTAACGAAGAAAAATATGGCGCCGAGACCCATAGCTGCGAGACCCATGAATATAGAAAGCAGCGGTGGCGGGTTTACCAGTGTCCAGTAGAATGGGAGGAAGAGAAAGAGGGCAATAAGGAAGTAGCCCAGATTCAGCATTGCCTTGTCAGAGGTCTTAGGCCACCAGAGTTTGATAACGTCCCTGGTAATATTGGCGCTCATGATAAAGACCATGCCTGCAAGAGTGGAAAGGGCGGCCGCAAAAAGACCCATTACGTATAAGGTCATCATCGGGATACCGCCTACTGCAAAGGCAAGCTCCGGTGCTGCCAGATCTGCGCCCCAGGGTTTTACCTTAAGAAGGTTTGGTCCATAAATCATCCTGGCCACGAGGCCGTTGCTTGAGCAGTCGAGCATGATCGGCACGCCTGCAATGAGGTACACTACGGTAATAAGTGTCCAAAAACCTTTTTTATTAAGTTTCCCCATACCCAGGAACCTGCTCACATTATGAGGGAAGCCTATTGCCATAGTAAAGAAGATTACCGGTGTTGCGAGAATACCGATAAGGCTTGAGAAAAGCTGTGTAGGGCCAACCTGCGGCAGTTCAGGCCTCATCAGCTTGATAAGCGCCGGACCGACCTTCGGTTCCATATAAAGTTTTGAAGAGATTTCATAAAAGCCGCCGGACCATATAATCGCCCATATGCCGAGAAGGGCGCCGACGCATCCCAGAAATGCGCCCTGGAATGCCATTGACCACTGTGTGCCCACATATCCGCCGAGTACCATGTAGAGCCATGCGATTACAATTGAAAGGAGCAGGCACCATAACGGCGGAAGACCGGTTGTGGCGTACCATACACCGCCGGCTGCCTTCAGCTGGCCGACAGAATACATAAAAAGAAAGTAGAGCATGCAAATGGCCACGACCGTCTGCAGCATCTTGCTTTCAAATCTTCTCCCGATTGTCTCAGGTAATGTTGCTGCGCCGAGCTTGGCAGAGAATTCCCTTGTCTTCATGGCGGCAAGCCAGCAGCAGGGGATTAAACCGAGAAGACTCCAGATGCCGGCGAACCACATGCCGGAAAAACCAACGGCATAGACTACGCCTGTACTTCCTGCAAAAGCCCAGCCTGAAAGATAGGATGCTGCCAGGGCACATCCTGTTATTGCTGCGCCGATGTCTCGTTTGCCGACAAGATATTCGTCAAATGAGCCGGCCGTCCTTTTTCTCTTGCTCATGTATCCGAGTAGAATGGAAATACCAAGAAGAAAGGCAACCCCTATGACTCCCCACGTTGCCATTTCAGGAGTTGGTTTCACATAATCAAGATATGTTATCGGATTCATTCTTTCCACCCCCTTGTGACCAGCCATGTTCCTATAAATGTCATAAGAAATAAGCCGATAATGAGTACCCACCATACGTACCACGAATTCATGAGGACCGATGGGTCAGGAAGCTGAACTGGCGGTGCTACAGGTTGTATCGGTTGCATAATTTACCCCCTTTTGTTTTTTTTTAAAAACAACTGCCTCTTATATTGCGCTCACCCCCTTTAAAAGTATTTTTATTAAAAGAAAAAATGTCTCGACTCAAGGGGTTTGGTGATGTTTGATTATGAAATATATTGTACGTGCCCTTCAAAGCCCTTTCCTCTACTTATTATGATAGACCTATCAAAAAAAATGTCAATAAAAAAATGAGCATTGTCACATACCGGAACTTCCCACAATACAGAAGTGTTTAAATTAACTATGTTTTATATTTAACAGCAAGGTACATCATGCTGTATACATGTATACAGAATGACAGGATATTAAGTTTTTTAATGTTGTTTTTATTTTTCTCGAACATGCAATTGAAAAGCCGGACGGTTTAAAGCCGTACAGATACAACCTTTGAAATGCCTTCCTCTTCCATTGTAATGCCGTAGATTGTATTTGAATATTCCATGGTGATTCTGTTGTGGGTGATGAGGACTATCTGGGTTTTGCTGCTGATAATTTTGATAATTTCCATCAGAGACATAATGTTTGCATCATCGAGAGGTGCATCGATCTCATCCATGAGTGACAAAGGCGAAGGTTTTGTATCCATAAGGGCAAGCAGGAATGAAAGAGAAATAAGGGTTTTTTCTCCCCCGGACAGAAGTTCCATCCTTGTAATCTTTTTCCCCGGCGGTTGTACAAACATGTCCACCCCGGCAATGTCATGGTTGAAAGAAAGATACCCGTTACCGCCTTTGAACAACATAAAGGTAAATTTTTTAAATGCATCATTCACTGTCTCGAATGTTTCAAAAAATATCTCCTTTGAGAGACTGTCTATCTTCAGTATCGTTTTTTTAAGAGAGTCCACGGCATTTTTTAAATCTTCTTTCTGATTTTCAAGAAATGCCGCCCTTTCTTTCAATTCATGGTATTCCTTCTCGGCACGAAAATTTACCTCCCCGAGGTCCGATAACTCTTCGACAATCTTTTCTCTTTCATGTTCCAAATCCCTGTTGGCAGGGATACTGACCTCTTCAGGGGTTGTAACCCCGTATGTATTGGTGAGCCTTTCAACAATGGTATCAAGCCTTTCAACGATAACGGCAATCTCTGTTTCTGTGTTTTCCCTTCTGTTCCTCATTCTTTCCATGTCTTTTACGACTGCATCAATACCTTCCTGCAGGGCATGTCTTTCCATATGAAGTGTGCCGGAGGTCTTTTTCAGCTCTTCGTACCTTCCGATATCTCTCTCACACATTACCTTCAGCTTCTCGTAATCTTTTTCCAACCCTTCTTTCTTTGTTAGGCGCCCGTAAATATCCTTCTTTATATTTTCCGCCTTCTCCTGTTTCCTATATACTTCTTCAAGGGAATGCCTTATCAGTCCCTCCTTTCTCTCCATGTCTTCACGTGCAGACCTCAGGCGGCCCCTTTTTCTTTCCATTTCTATAGTGATTTCATGCCAGTCTGATGAAGCAGCTTCATATTCTTTCTTTATGTTTTCATGTGTTTCTTTCAGAGATCTTATTATTTTTTCAATCCCTTCCTTCTCTCTTTCATGTTTTTCTTTTTCTCCGAGCAGTCCGGCAATGGTATCCGCAGGTGTTTCTTCGAAAATGTCAATTTCAGAATCAAATTCAAAAAGTCTTTCCCTGACCGTTTTTATCTCTGTTTCTGTTATCGCTATCTCTTTTTCTGTTTTTTTCATCTCATTTTCTTTTGTTTCAGCATCCCCCTTTGCCTGCTTATAGGCCTTCTCACAGCTATAGTATTCGGCCTCCATATCCTTAAGTGTTGACATAAGCTGGTCGATATCAATTTGTATCGCCTTTAATTCATTCTGTATTCTTTTCATCTCTCTGAACTGTTTTATATCAATAGCATTTTCAGCTCTCTCCTGGAGGATAAAGCCTCTTGAATCAACAAAAACATCTTCATTGATAAATATACCCTCTTCCCCCTCTTTGATCCTTGCAAGTCCTTCCTCGATACTGGAAATCCATTCAACATGTATATCCACTTCCTGTCCGTTAAATGTGAATGCACCTTTCTCCGGAAAAAAGATAAAGTTTTCATCATATTGTTTTACTGCCGCTGTAATGGCATCCATATTTCCACCCGTTAGGACGTAATACCCCATTTCCCTGGCAAAAAACCTCTCAAGGGCTTTTTCTTTGCCTTCATCTATCTTAACCATATCAATCAATTTTTTTGTATCGGGGAATTTATCGGGTGTATCTTCCCGAAAACTGCTCATCTGTCTTAAAAACTCTTCTTTCCCTTTTTTTTCAGCCCTTAATATCTCTATATCCCTTTTTTTGCTGACGATTTCGCTGTCGAGATCTCCTCTTTTAGCAAAAACATTATCCCTTTCGGATGCAAGCAGTGCCATATGGTGTTTCTGGTTTTCCAGTGTTGATGTATGTGTCTTCTGCTTTGACTCCAGGGCAATCAGCCTTTCTTTAAACCTTTCACGCTCTTCCTCTTTCTTCTGTTTCCTCCTGTTTCTTTCTTTTTCCGCCCTCTCTATCTCGGACACCCGGTTATTTATATCTGTTGTACTGCTCATAACAACAAAGAGTTTAACCCTCTCTTCCTCCATCGTTTTTTCAAGGGTTTCTATGCTGGTCTTTAATCCTTCCATAATTGTCTTAAACCGGTCCGCCTCTTTCTCCCCGTCATTCAACAGGACACTCAGTTTGCCCTGCTCTTTTTTTAATGTTTCTATTTCTTCCCTGTTTTGTGTAATCTCCTCTTCCAGCCTTGCCTTTACTTTTATTAATTCCGCCTGTTCTTCTGCCAGTTTTTTTTCTTCTTCACCAAGGTAGTCTATTTCAAGGAGCCTGCTTTCCATATCCTTCTCTTTTCCTTTGATGTCGACTTCAAGTTGTCTTGTTATGGTCTCTGTCAGGGAAAATTCTTCTTCTTTTGCTTCAAGCTCTTTTTTCAGCTTGTTTTTCTCCTCCTCTTTTGCCACAGCCTCCGCATCAAAGCTTCCCCTTTTCTCCCTTGCTTTGTTTAATTTTTTTGTAAGCTTCATGTAGCCGTCTATAAGTATTAGTGAATCTATTTCAGCCTGTTTGTCGGCAAGTGATTTATATATCTTCCATCTTTCCCATTCTGCCTCGGCCTTTTCAAGTGAACGCAGCACTTCGCCATATATATCCTCAACTCTTTCTAAATTTGCTCTCACCTCTTCCATCCGTAAAATGGCTTCCCTTTTTTTCTCTTCAAACCGGGTGACACCGCTTGTTTCTTCTATGACAACCCTTCTTTCGTGTGGTTTCATCTGGATGAAAGACTCGATCTTTCCCTGTTCAACGATTGCATAGGCGTTAAGGCCGATGCCGCTTCCGAGGAAAAAATCCTGAATATCCTTTAATCTTACGAGCGTTCCGTTTAAGTAATATTCGTTAGAACCATCCCTGTATATCCTTCTTTTTACAATAAAATCCTTATTGCCGTCGGATAGCTCAATGGCAACCTCTGCTATATTAACAGGCCGTTTTCCATTGCTCCCATGAAAGATGACATCGCCCATGTCTTTTACGCGTAAGGATTTTGTACCCCTTTCCCCCGATGCCCATACGATCGCGTCAACAATATTGCTTTTTCCGCAGCCGTTTGGACCCACTATAGACGAAATACCGTGATTAAAATGAAATGTTGTTCTGTTCAGGAAAGATTTGAAGCCAAAAAGTTCAAGGCCTGTCAACTTCATAACAAAAGGCCCCCGGGGCAAGGAGTACTGTACCGGAAATGCAGCATAGATGTGCTATAAACCTCCCTGACCTTTGATTTCTGACCTTTGATTTCTTATTGTTCTTTTATAAATTTGATCGCCCTTTCCAATCTTTGTTCCACGCTTTCCTTTCCCAGGATGTTTATAACCTCAAATATTCCAGGACTTACCGTCTTACCTGAAAGCGCAACACGTACAGGTTGAATAATTTCGACAACTTTTTTATTGAATGCCTGCACCATATCTTCGATCAGCTTTTTCTGTTTGTTTTCATCAAGGGATGTAATGTTTTTAAGACCGGACAAAAATGAATCGAGGATAGGCATGGTTTCGTCAGTTAGAAACTTCTCCCGTGCCTTTTCATCATATTCAAAATCATCAGTGAAGAAAAATCTGGCCATTGAGGCCATTTCTTTCAGTGTTTTCGCCCGTTCCTTAAGGTTTTTTACAACAGCCGTGAGCTTGATTCTCTCGTTTTGATCCACCTTTATCCCGATTTCTTCCAGAAACGGGATCAGTCGTTCCGCAATTGTTTGCTCGGGGAGTGTTTTCAAATAATGGCCGTTAAGCCACGTAAGCTTATCCATGTCAAATATTGCAGGAGATTTGCCTACATGTTCAAGGGTAAAGTTTTCTATCAGCTCTTCCCTTGAAAAGACTTCCTGGTCTCCATGCGCCCATCCGAGCCTTGAGAGATAATTCAGGAGCGCTTCGGACAGGAAACCGTCGTTTTTGTATTCAAGAAGGGATACTGCGCCGTGTCTTTTGCTCAGACGCGCCTTGTCTTTTCCGTGAATCAGCGGAACATGGGCAAACATAGGCGTCTTATATCCCAGGGCCTGATAAATGATTATCTGGCGCGGGGTATTGTTTATATGATCGTCGCCCCTGATGATATGGGTAAGCCCCATCAATGCGTCGTCGATGACAACAGTGAAATTGTAAGTCGGAGTATTATCGGTTCTGAATATCACAAGATCGTCAAGTTCTTCACATTTAAAGGTAATGTTGCCCCTTATAATATCGTCGAAGCTTACCTCGCCGGAAAGCGGGGTTTTGAACCTGATTACATAAGGTTTATCTCCCGGCGTACCTTTAAGCTCCCTGCATGTCCTGTCATAGGCGGGTTTTCTTCCTTCTTTGAGGGCAATCTTTCTTTTTTCCTCAAGCATTTCGGCAGTACAGTAACATTTATATGCGTGGCCCTCCTCAAGCAGCCTGTAAGCATGTTCCTTGTATATATCCATCCGATCCTTCTGAAAATAGGGGCCTTCATCCCAGTTTATGCCGAGCCAGGCAAGACCTTTCAGTATGTCCTCCACATATTTTTCCTGTGACCTTTCCACGTCGGTATCTTCTATTCTGAGTGTATATATCCCGTTATTATGTTTTGCAAAAAGATAATTAAACAGGGCTGTTCTTGCACCTCCGATATGAAGATACCCTGTAGGGCTTGGTGCAAATCTTGTTTTAACAGTCAAAACTACCTCCTGAAAAGTTTTCAGCATTTGGTTTGTAATTCAATGTTCTTAAGTATCGGAGCAAAATATACAGATTGTAGATTATAAAGAAAAAAAGTGTGTTCATCAATGTATTTTTAATAATACCCTGCGGCCTGCCGTATGCTGAATGTTTACTGATAACAATTACTTATTTAAATTCATTTGTAAATATGGTATACTATCGGGTAATTAAGGAAAAGAGTACTGGAGGCAAAATGTTCGAAATAGGAGAAGTGGCTGTATATCCTGGCCATGGTGTCGCAAAAATAGAATCAATTGAGGACAAAGAATTTTCAGGTATGAAACAATCCTTTTATATCATGAGAATTCTCGATACGGATATGACAATCATGGTTCCCGTGGATGGAACAAATAGTGCCGGACTAAGGTGCGTAATAGATTCCTGTGAGGTGAAAAGGGTTTACGAAATATTGAAAGACAGAAACGTGGCGCATGATAATGCCCCCTGGAACAGGAGGTACAAAGAATACATGGAGAAAATAAAAAGCGGCTCCATATTTGAGGTTGCAATGGTATTAAGGGAGCTTTACAGTCTCCGGGTCTGGAAGGAGCTATCTTTTGGTGAGAAAAAGATGTTTGAAATAGCAAGGAATTTAATCAAAAAAGAACTTTCCATAGCATTAGAGAAGGAAGAACAAATGATAGAAGAAGAGATAGAAGGTATATTCTTAAAAAACTACAAGGACTAAACATTTTGGATATAATCATTCAGGTTGTAATGATTACGGTCACTACAGTCACAGGATATTTTATAATAAAAGAGTTTTTTTCAAACGGTTTTCTCGGGCTATTCGGCGCCATAGGCGGCCTTGCCCTCGGTTATATAATCCTTAAACTTGAAAATAAATTGAAAGACATCCAGCTTAAAACAATCGTGGGGAGCCTGATAGGGGTCACGATTAGCCTTATAGTCGCAGATCTCTTTGTTTCAAAACTACTTTTAACCCTTGTAAAAGACATACCCATAACCCTGCCCATATATATTCTTCTCTATTTCGTAATGGGTTATCTCGGTTTCAGGATAGGCGAAAAGAAGAGCCAGACAATTGACCTTTCAAAACTTCCGCTGCTCGATAAGATGGAGGAAGCGGATGATGCCAAAATCCTCGATACAAGTACGATTATAGACGGGAGAATAGCCGATATATGCGAGACAGGGTTTATCGAGGGTACTTTTATTATCCCCCAGTTTGTATTATACGAACTTCAGCACATTGCAGACCATCAGGACCCCATTAAAAGAACAAGGGGTCGAAGGGGGCTTGATATACTCCACAGGATACAGAAACAGGCCTATGTGAACGTGAAGATTGTAGACTACGAATTTCCAAAACTTAAAGATGTGGATACAAAACTGATAGCCCTTGCGAAAAAACTTGACGGCAAGATTGTAACCAACGATTACAACCTCAACAAAGTAGCTGAATTACAGGGTGTTGAAGTGCTGAACCTGAATCAATTGGCAACTGCATTGAAGCCCGCAATACTCCCGGGCGAACAGATGAATACCAAAATACTTAAAGAAGGAAAAGAATACGGTCAAGGCATAGGTTATCTTGATGACGGGACCATGGTTGTGGTTGATGATGCAAAAAAGCTTCTCGGCAAGACCGTGGATGTCGTTGTAACAAGCGTACTACAGACTACTTCGGGCAGGATGATATTTGCAAGGCCGAAAGGACAGGCTGAAAAGGAATTTTATTTTCCCGATGATTATAAAATTGATGATCAAGCGAGATAGAATATGAGAACCATTGCTATTATACTGGCAGGCGGTACCGGTAAAAGGATGGGCACATCCATAAATAAACAATTTTTACTGCTCGACAACAAGCCGATTATCGTTCATACATTGCAGGTTTTTGATGAGTGCAGACAGATAGACGGTATCTATCTCGTGGTAAATCAGAAAGATCTGCCCGTTATGCAGGAAGAGATCCTCGAGACTTACAAATTTACCAAAATCATGAAGCTTGTTATCGGTGGGCGTCTCCGGCAGGATTCTGTAAAAAACGGGCTTGAAGCAATAGAACACCCCTGCGATAACGTTATAATACATGATGGAGCAAGGCCCTTTGTCTCACCTTCTTTTATCGAAAAAGGCATTTTTCTTATGGAAATGTTTGACGCAATTATACCGGCCATGCCTGTTAAGGATACGATAAAGGTGGTATCAAAGGAAGGATTTGTTGTAAAAACACTTGAAAGAGACTCGCTTTGGCATGTACAAACGCCCCAGACATTCAAGTACGATATCATAATGAAGGCATACAGAGAAGGTATAACGAAGAAACTTTATGGATATGACGATGCTACCTTTTTAGAAAATATGGGCAAAAAAGTGAAGGTAGTAGAGGGGTCTCCTTTCAACATAAAAATTACGACTCCGGAAGACTTAACCATTGCGAGAGGCATGCTTTCCCAGCTGAAAGGCGCTGTATGAGGGTTGGTATAGGCTATGATGTTCACCCTTTAGTTCATGGGAGAAAACTCTTTCTTGGCGGGATAGAGATACCTTTTTATAAAGGGCTTCTGGGTCATTCAGACGGTGATGTTCTTCTCCATGCTATTTGCGATGCAATTCTGGGTGCTGTCTCCGAAGGCGATATAGGCATGCATTTTCCTGATACCGATGAAAGCATAAAAGGTATTGAAAGTATTAACATACTTTCGTATGTGGCAGGGCTTTTAAAAAAAAAAGGTTTCAGGGTAGTAAATATAGATGCCGTTGTGGTTGCGGAAGAACCGAAAGTATATCCTCACAGAAAAGCAATATGCGAGAACATCGCAAATACCCTTGATATAGAGGCGGGACAGGTAAGTATAAAGGGAAAAAGCACCGAAGGCCTTGGTTTTACGGGAAGAAAAGAAGGTATAGCAGCCTATGCGGTGTCCCTGGTTGAAGAACAGCAATAGAGGCAATATACATGGTTAGAGTAAGATTTGCACCAAGCCCGACAGGGTATTTGCATATCGGCAACACAAGAACATTATTGATAAATTATCTTTTCGTAAGGGCCAGGGGGGGCAGTCTTGTTCTGAGAATTGAAGATACGGATATAGAGAGGTCCGAAGCCAGGTATGAAGCATCCATTATGGAGGATTTGCAATGGCTTGGCATAGCATGGGATGAGGGGCCTATACGTCAATCTGACAGGCTTGATATTTACCTGGATTATGCAGCCATCTTACTCGAAAAGGACGCCGCATATAAATGTTTCTGTACCATAGAAGACCTTGAACAAATGAGGGGAGACTCGCTCAAGAAAGGCGAACCCCCAAGGTATAACGGGACATGCAAACTTCTTTCTGCTGATGCGGTAAAATCGATGGAGCAGGAAGGCAGGCCATATGTGATAAGATTCAAATCCCTTGAAAAGCCGATTGCATTCACTGATTATATACACGGAAAGATTGACTTTCCGCGCGATCATGTGGATGATTTTATATTGATGAAGCAGGAGCATACACCTTCTTATAATTTTGCCGTAACAATTGATGATATGCTTATGGGTATTACCCATGTTATCAGAGGGGCCGACCATGTCTCGAACACGCCGAAACAGATAATGCTCTTTGAGGCATTAGGTCATAAACCGCCGCAATATGCACACCACTCATTGCTTACCGGCTATGACAAAAAACCTCTGAGTAAAAGACATGGTGTTACGAACATCAGGGGATTCCGGGGCTCAGGGATATTGACATCAGCCTTAACGAACTATGTCGGCATTATCGGGAGAAATGTAAAGAAAGAACTAATGGATATGGAAGAGCTTATTAATACTTTTTCACTCGATTCACTATCCTCATCCGATTCGGTTTTCGATATGGATAAGCTCCTTTGGTTTAACAAGGAATATATGAGAAATATCCCGGTGGAGCTTCTCCTGAAAGACTTAGGGCTTACCCCTGATTTAAAAGAGAAAGTACTTCTTTTAAGAGAAAATGCAAGAACGTTAAATGAAATCAAGGATTTGTTAAGCATATTTGACGGGATTGACATTGACGGGGAAGGCACTGCCTTTTTGAAAGAGCAGAAAAACATCCGCACAATTATAGAAGTCGTAGAAGCAATACTCAAAAGCGATAAAAACATAACCTTTGATCAATTGATCCAGGAACTTCAAAACACAACAAACGTTAAGAGAAGGGATATGTTTATGATGCTCAGAATAATCTTTACAGGCAGAAAAAGCGGACCGCCGCTGGGAGATATATTTCGTTTGATTTCGAAAGATATTATAATGAAAAGGATAACCAGGTTTATTAGTTCGATTTCATGAGAATGAAATGCCTATAAAAACGTATTTTTCTTCCATCAAAGCAGTCTTCCGTAATCTTTCTTTAAAAACGCAACTCCTCCTGATTCTCTTTTTTTTACTTGCCACTTCAATAAGCTCTCTTACGATTATATATTCAAGAACAGAGGAAGTGATCTTAGATAAAGTAACAGAAAACATTGACGATATTACAAAGGCTATCCAGATAAGTGTAGAGGAACTTACCTATAAAGGGAGCAGTACGGACAGACTGAAAAGCTATGTTGAAATGCTGAACAAGAAGGGGATTAAGGAAATATCAATCTTAAGCGATAATTCCGAGGTTATTGCCAGTTCTGATCCTAAAAAAATAGGCACCAAGGAAAAACTGAGTGAAAAAAAGACAGTCAGAAAAAAGGATTTGATGATTACTGCCAAGCTTGGCGATGAGGGTAAAAAAGATACCCAGCGACTTTATAATGTAATTATGCCTGTATCCATTAAGGGACAAAACATAGGCTATATCCATATCAACATGGTGCTGGACGATTACAGCCTCCTGCAGCAGAAGAACCATCTTAAAAGAATCCTGAGCATGCTCTTCGCTTTCAGCATTGGTATTATTTTCAGTCTTCTTATTGCAGGAAAATATACTGAACCGATAAAAAAGATTGCGGAAGCGAGCAAGCGCATAGCTGAAGGCGAATTGGTAAAGATACGGGACATGAACCGTAAAGACGAAATAGGAGTACTTGTAAAAAGCTTTAATGATATGGTTGATAAACTGGGGGAAAGAAAGGAGTTGGAAGAAAAACTGAAAAAAACGGAACAATTATCCATGATAGGCCAACTCTCATCCGGAATAGCCCATGAAATCAGAAATCCGTTAAATTTTATGTCATTATCGGTTGGACATATTAAAGAGATAATCGAAGAGGAAGATGTCAATGGCAAGGGAGATCTCATAAAACTCCTGGATAATGTAACAAATGAAATATACAGGGTAAACGGCCTCATCCACAATTTTCTTTTTCTTGGGAAGCCGATAATCTTGAACAGGGAATGGATATTACCAAAAACACTTATAAATGAAGCCCTCCATATCTTGAAAGACAAGATCAGGCAGGGCATTGATATAAATATTGTGCCTGAGGGCGATGGGCAACCCATATACTGTGACAGGGAATACATAAAACTGTGCCTCATAAACCTCTTGCAGAACGCCATTCAGGCCATAGAGGACAAGGGGGATATTATTTTAGCATTCGGCAGGGAAGAGACGTACTCTTTTATCAGTGTAACAGATAATGGAAAAGGTGTAGACCCCGAAGATATCGAAAGGATCTTTGAGCCCTATTATTCCACCAAAAAACTCGGTATCGGTTTAGGGCTTGCCGTTACAAGAAGATTTATAGAAGAACACAACGGGAACATATTTATAGAAAGCGAGATGGGCAAAGGAACGACAATGAAAATAAAGGTGCCTGTTTTTTATGAAGTATGACAAAGGCAGTATATTTGTAATTGAAGATGACAATAACCAACGGGATATTATTAAAACTATCCTTACAAAGGAGGGCTTCTACGTTGAGGATGCAGACTGTGGAAAAAAGGCAATTGAGCTTTTAAAGAGCAGTTCCTTTGATATAGTGCTAACCGATTTGAGGCTTCCAGACATAGACGGCACAGAAGTGATCAAGGAAGTAAAAACATTGAATAAAATATGCCATGTTATCGTTATCACCGCATATGGCTCCATACCATCTGCCATTGAGGCAACAAAGCTCGGAGCTTTTTACTATCTTGAAAAACCTTTCGAAAAAGATCAACTACTTCTTGTGATAAATAATGCAATGAATCAATCAAGGCTTATGAAAGACAATATCATGCTGAAAGACCAGCTCTTTGACAGGTTCACTCTGGACAATATCGTCGGTGTTCACGGCAGGATGGGAGAAATCTTTAAGATAGTGCGGAAGGTTGCTCCTATGAATTCTACCGTGCTGATGTATGGGGAAAGCGGAACAGGGAAGGAGCTTTTTGCAAAGAGCATTCATTATAATAGTGCAAGAAAGAATAAACCTTTTTTTGCGATAAACTGCGCTGCTATACCTGAAACCTTGCTTGAAAGCGAACTCTTCGGCTTCGAGAAAGGCGCCTTTACAGGTGCGATCAGCCGTCATACCGGCCTGTTTGAGCAGGCGAACGGAAGCACCCTTTTTCTCGATGAGATAGGCGACCTTACCTTGAGTACTCAGGCAAAATTATTGAGGGCAATCCAGGAAAGGGAAATACGGAGAATTGGTGGAAAAGAAACCATCAAACTTGATGTGAGGATAGTTGCTGCAACAAACAAGAAGCTTGAAGAAGAGATATCAAAAGAAAGATTTCGTGAAGATCTGTATTACAGGCTTAATGTAATAGCCTTTTCCATCCCTCCTCTCAGGGAAAGGTTAACGGATACCCCGCTTCTTGTTGAACATTTTTTAAAGCAATTAAATGAAATGCACGGAAAGAAGAAGGTCATTGAAAACGAGGCATTGGACCTTCTTATGAGATATCCCTGGCCGGGCAATGTAAGGCAGCTTGAATCCGTAGTTGAGCGAGCTTACATAATGTGCGAAGAAAATATAATAGGCACAGAAAGCATGCCAGAAGAGGTAAAGCGCGCAACGAAGGTATCTGCCTCTTTTGAAAAGCTGCGGCATATTTCGGATTATCTTATCGATTCAAAGCTAACCGCCGCAGAATACAGGCTGTACTTATATCTCTCAAAAATGGATCTTACTGACATCAATCAAAATGGTCATCCGGATCCAAAGACTATCACCGAAAGGCTGGGAATCAACAGAGACACCTTTTTTACGGCAATGGCAAAATTAAAAAGTCTCGGTCTCTATGATTACAAATATACTAAAAAGAAACAGTCGGATTTTTCCGACTAAGATAAAAGGCTATTGTCGGATATTTCCGACTATCCTTAAGACTCCTGCTTGTCACCTTTTTTAATGTGTAAACATATTCGATAATTAGCATAATTTTGTATTATGGCACAACATATGCAACATTATATAATACGAAGTGAAAAAATAAAAAGGAGGAGGTGAAAAGAATATGAAGAAAGCTTTAATGATCGTGCTCGCATTAGTAATCAGCGTGGCATTTGTTTCAATGGGTTTTGCTCAGGCACCGAAGGCAGCAGAGAAGGCAGCAGCTCCTGCAGCAGAGAAGGCAGTGGCACCTGAGAAGGCAGCAGCTCCTGCAGCCGAGAAGGAAAAACCAGCAAAGGTAAAGAAAGCAAAGAAGAAAGCTCCGAAGAAAGAAGAAGCAAAACCGGAGGCCGAGAAAGCAGCTCCTGCACCCGAGAAAGCAGCAGCACCAGCACCAGCAAAGAAGTAATAATATAACATTGTATAAAATTAAAAGAGGGTGGACTATCTACCCTCTTTTTTTTATGTCTTTTATACGCTCTAAAAAGTCTTATCCGTCTATATGCTCATCGGATCTGCTTCGATACGTACCCCGGACAAACCGTAGATGGATAAGAGAGCATTTTGGAATAGCTTTTCATCGCCTTTCAGGATCAGCTTCCATCTGTAACAACCTTTATTCTTTTGTTTCATGGGACCCGTTAAATATTCTGTTAATCCTTCCTGTTCCAGTATCATGTTTATTTTCTCAAGTATTTTCAAACCGGCTTTCTCCCCCTTTTTTTCCACATCTATCAAAAAAAATCTCACATAAGGTGGAAACTCGGCAGCCTTTCTCTTCTTCAACTCTTCTGTATAAAATCTTTCCAAATCAAAAAAACGTGCAGGATTCACAGCCAGTTTTTTGTCCATGAAAAAATAAATTTCTTCAGGTGTCAGGATGTCCAATAAGTTCATAAAAATCTGAAACATTTTTTCCTCTGATCTGTATCCTGCCATCCTGACCAATTCTTCCCATCCCACAAAAATTAGTTTATTTATATGCATACCGTATATTTTGGACAAAGACTGGGTTCCTACAAGGGTTAACCGCCGGCCATCCGAAATGTCGGATATTGTTTTTCTAAAATATTTAATAGTTTCTCCGGTAATATTTATAATATGAGAGTCCGTAAAAAGAGCCTTAAGCTTCTCTTCAATATACTCTGCTCCCACATTTGCAGCGCGGATAAGATTGCTTCCGCAATAAACACACTTGCTTTCATAATCGAAGCTTTTATTGCAAATGCTGCAGACAAGCATGTTTTCCTGTTTGTGGAGGCCCAATACCCCTTCGCAAAGAGGGCATAAAAATGTTCTTTTGCATTCAAGGCAACGGATGTGAGATATATAACCCCTTCTTGGTGTAAATACGGCGATATTTTTACTCTTTTGCACTGCATCCCCTATTGCTGTTATCAGTTTATCCGGCAAGACGGGCTGAGCAGCAAGTCCCTTCTCCATCAATACTACAGAATATTTTTTGTCTATCTGCTGTTTTTTTCCAACAACAATAAACTTTCCCTCTTCTCCATGTTTGTACATTTCCATGGAAGGCGATGCGCTTCCGAAAATAATCGGGATATGCTCCGTTTCTGCCAGTCTCAGGGCTAAAATGTTTGCATTGAAATTAAATCCCTCTTCATTTCTGTACTCATCTTCCTCCTGTCTTTCAACAATGATAAGGGAAAGGTCCGGTATCGGTAAAAAGATGCAGCTCTTGTTGCCAAGTATCAAAAAACCCGTTCCGTTCCTTGCTTTAAAATAGGCATCCATCCTTGTTTTGGTTTTAATGGCAGACCCATACCAGATTACGTTATTTTTGAACCTTTCAGCAAAGATCTTATGATAGAACTTTCCTGCTGCATAATAATCAGGAAGCAGCATGAGGACGTTTCTTCCTTTATTTATCAGTTCGGATATGCATGTCATATAGTATGCCAGGCGGCTTTCAATATCCCCTATATACAACCTTTTTTCAGAATCTTCCTTTGTCCTGACTGTTTCATGGTAGGGCTCAAAGACTTTATCGGCAAAAACATCCCGTAATTCTATAAGTCCTTCTTGAAGGAATTGAAAAATTGTATCCTTTCCAGGGTTTTTGTATGCCTTTTTCAAGGAAACCCCCTCTAACGCTGAAGCGCAAGACGACAAGCTCCTTACGGAGATGTATTTTTCAACCTGAAGCGTTTGGGGGAGAGCATATTTAAGCACCATGCCGATAGGTGTTATATAGTAAAGGGAAGCCCACTTGCACAGACGGGCAATCTTGCCGTCAATCAATGGAAATATGTCTATTATGTCGCTGATGACTTTCAGACCCGGATCGTCCTTTTCTTCAATATCAATAATGAATCCGGTTAATATTCTATTGTGAAAGGGAATTGCCACTCTTGAAAAAGGTTTTACAAAAAACTTCCGCTCTTCAGGTGTGGAATATGAAAACGTTTTAGCTATTGGTATAGAGAGTGCAACATGGACAATCATGAAGAAAGCAAAAAATCTTTATAATCAAGGCTTTTAAGAAATTTTATATGCGTAATTTCTTCCCCGAGAAAACGGCCGCCTATTTCCTTGAATGCATCAGGCGAGTCTGTTACGAAATATTCACATCCCCCCTTGCCTGCATCGTTGACAATAGCTTTTGTTTCAAGGGTGTGTTTTATTTCTTTAGCGGTTTCCCTCCCGGTATTAATTATAGTTACACCCTTGCCCATAATTTTTTTAATAACATGCTCAAGAATAGGGTAGTGCGTACAGCCCATGACAAGTGTATCTATTCCTGAATGCTGAAAATCATCCAGATATTTCTCTGCCATGAGGAGGGCAATTTTATCATTTTCAAGACCTTCTTCTACAATAGGGACAAAAAGAGGGCATGGTTTTGCCAGTACTTCTATTGCGGGATCGAGCTTTTTTATAGCTTTTCCGTAGGCCATACTGTTTATTGTTGCCTTTGTGCCTATAACGCCTATCTTCTTTGTTTTTGTATATCGTACCGCTTCTACTGCTGCCGGGTAAATCACCCCGAGAACAGGGATGGGCAACTTCCTTTTGAGGATGTCCAGAGCCAGTGCAGATGACGTATTACAGGCAATAATAAGGATTTTAATCCCTTTTGTAAGTAAAAAAATTGCACATTCAAGGGCATATTTTGTAATGGTTTGGGGAGATTTATTGCCGTAAGGAAGTCTTGCTGAGTCGCCAAGATACAAGATATGTTCGGAAGGCAGGAGTTTTTTTACCTCCTTTAGTACGGTAAGCCCGCCTATACCTGAATCAAACATGCCGATCGAAAGCGTTTTCATGGAAAAAGATTATTTTAGATACAGGTAAATGTCAAGCTAATAAGGCTATATATAAACAGACATAATTAGTTGCACTCCTTTCGGAAACAATTTTTTCCTTCCGGGCAAAGATTTAAATGTGCCGAAGGGGGCTTGGCTGCCTTAGCAGATGGTGATTTTAAATAATATTTGGTTTAATTAAAAATTACTCTTGACAAAAAATTACCCGCATTATATAAATTGCTACTATATATAGTATATGTTATCAGCAATCATACTAAATATGGGGTACAATCAGTGGGGGTTATGCTTTTATGTTATGAATTTAGCCCGAGAAAATTCCAATCCGCTTTGCCAATAAAACCCAGGGGGGTATAAATGGAAACAACAGATTTAAATCTTTTTGTAAGGACGTCGGAAGAAACAATATCCGATTGGAATAGATCAAAGATAATAGATGCCCTGATAAGAGAAACGTATATAGACCATGATTCGGCAAGCGAGATCAGCAAAGAAGTGGAGCGGATGATATGGAAATCAGGGGTAAAAATGGTAACAGCCCCTCTCATCAGGGAGCTCGTAAATGCAAAACTTATAGAGAAAGGGTTTGAAAATGAACGGAAAAGGCATACAAGGCTTGGTATGCCGATGTATGATGTGGATAGCCTTATCCTACATCCAAACAAAGAAAACGCCAACGTCCCACACGGACCGGAGGCAACCAACCTTACGCTTGCAGAGAATATAAAAAAAGAATATGCATTGCTTGCGGTATTTTCACAGGATGTAGCAGATGCCCATATGAACGGCGACATACATCTTCACGACCTGGGTTTTATTGACAGGCCTTATTGCAGCGGACAATCATTGGAATATATTAAGAAGTTCGGGCTTAACCTCCCGCATTCTCTATCCATGGCGAAGCCTGCGAAACACCCCGAGGTGCTCCTTGCCCACCTTGTAAAATTTGCCGCTGCACTTCAGAGCAATTTTGCAGGCGCAATAGGATGGGATGCAATCAATATTTTCTTTGCCCCATACCTTGAGGGTATGAGTGATGATGAGGTAAAACAGCTTGCCCAGATGCTCATATTCGAATTCTCACAGCAGGCCGTCGCAAGAGGGGGGCAGGCAATATTCTCCGATATTAATCTGTATTGGGAGATCCCGAAACATTTTGTAGACACGCCTGCCATTGGACCTTCCGGTCAATTTACCGGCAAAACTTATGGCGAATATGAAAAAGAAGCGCAAAGGTTTGTATGGAAATTGTTTGAGGTCTTTAAAGAAGGCGACGGCGCAGGAAGGCCCTTCTTTTTCCCGAAGCCCCTTGTTCATATTACTGAAAAGTTCTTTAAAACTGATGGTTATATGGACTTTCTTAACCACATTTCCGATGTGGCTTCTGATAAAGGCAATACGTACTTTGTATTCGATAGGGGCGAAACCGCCAAGATATCCGAATGCTGCCGCCTAAGCTTCAAGCTTGAAGAACATGACCTCCTTGATGCAAAACAGCCTTGGAGAATGAGATACTGTGCGCTCCAGAATGTTTCAATAAACCTCCCCAGAGTTGCTTATCTTGCACACAGTGATGACGCAAGGCTTTTCAACCTACTTACAGAAAAGTTTCTTCTTACGGTAAAGGCCCACAAGGAAAAGAGGTCCTTTCTGGAAAAGCTTCTCTCGCTTGGTGAAGACGGCCCCCTCTCACTGCTGACTATGAACAGGGACGGAATGCCTTATCTCAGATTCAATCTTGCTTCACACCTCGTCGGTATGGTGGGGCTCAACGAGATGGTTCAAATCCATACCGGTGAAGAAATGCATGAATCAAAGAAGGCTTTAAAATTCGGCCTTAAGGTTATCGCTCATATGAACCTGATAACGGAAAAGATCAGGACACAGGATAGCATGAAGATTGTCCTCGAACAAACTCCGGCAGAAAGCACAAGCTACCGTTTTGCAAAGCTTGACCTCCATCACTTTTCGCCGGCATCCGGCAGGGTTGTGAAGGGTGATATTTCGACAGGAGAGGTGTATTACACAAACTCAACCCACCTTAATGTAAAAACCCATATGAATCCGATCGAAAGGGTTACAAACGAAGGAATATTCCACCCGCTGATAGAGGCAGGATCAATCTCTCATGTATGGCTCGGTGAATCTCAGCCGACAAAGGAGGCTATAGCCGATTTTGTCATAAAGACTTTTAAGTATACATCAAATGACCAGATTGCTTTTTCTCCTGAATTTACCATTTGCAACAAATGCGGCAAAACCTCAAGAGGGCTCCACGAGTTTTGTCCTTCGTCAACATGCCATTCTCCGGATGTTGATGGTATTACAAGGATTACGGGGTATTTTACAAAAATATCTGCCTGGAACAAAGGTAAGCTCGGCGAACTGAAAGACAGATACAGGAACGCAGAGTTTTTTGGCGGGCAAAAAAAAGCGGTAAATGAATAACAGTATAGAGCTGAAAGTCAAAGACAAAGAAGCCCAATCCTTTGTCCCATGCTCTTGGCTTTTTATACCAAAACGGGGAGGAACCATGGGTATTGTAAAAATCTTTTATAAGGACGATTGTCCGATGTGCCCAAGTGCGAAAAATTTACAGAAGGGTTTGAAGGAAAAAAATGTAGGTGTTGAATCCTACAATGTAGAAACAGCCGAAGGGCTTGCTGAAGCAACATTTTACGGGGTTATGTCCCTCCCCACTGTGGTGATCGAAGACGAAATGGAAAATTCCCTTGGAGAATGGAGGGGCAATGTGCCAAAGATGGAAGAGGTTTTAAATGTTGTGCGCGGATCATGAGTTCCCCATCAAAGGTTTTATAGAGACAAGCTTTATTGATTGGAAAAAGCATCTCTCGTCAGTGATTTTTTTTGGACAGTGCAACTTCAGGTGCCCGTACTGTCATAACAGCAACCTTGTCCTCCACCATACTGAAATGGAAGATATTCCCCTCGAATATATAATACTTACACTCAGAAAATATAAAAAATGGGTTGACCGGGTGGTAATCACCGGAGGTGAACCGACTATTCACAGGAACCTTTTAAATATCATATGGAACATAAAAAAAGAAGGCATGCTTATTAAGCTTGACACAAACGGTTCATCGCCTGCTGCAATCAAAAGTCTTGTAAGTGAAGGATTAATAGACTATATAGCCATGGATATAAAGGGGCCTGTAGACAGATATAGGAGATGGTGCGGTGTTGATACGGATATTAAGAAGATAGAGGAAAGTGTTGAGTTCATTCTGGAAGGAAAGGTTGATTATGAATTCAGGATGACCATCGTCCCCTTTCTCCATAGAGAGGAAGACATTTATGAAACCGCAGAATATATAAAGGATGCAAAACAGTTCTATATACAGGAATTTAAACCCAATAATACTCTGAACCCGGATTTTTCAGCTATTAAACCTTTTTCACCTGAAAAGGCTGATAAAATCAGGCAAAATGTTCTTGACCGCATGACCGGCACCGAACAGTCCTTTGGGTTAATTCAATAAACTACCCTGCCGCAAGCGGACGGGTAGTCAGAGATAAAAACCGCAAAAAGCTTTCACAGGAGGATGCGGGCAATATACCTTTACAGATTAACAAATCAATACAGCCATATATGATCTAATTCATCTCCAACCCTGCCCTCAGCCTTTCTTTCCCGTATAACCTTGGCAGGGGAACCGGCAACAACCATATTCGGAGGAACATCCTGTGAGACTATTGAATTGGCGGCTACAATCGCCTGCTCACCTATCGTTACGCCGGGTAGGATAATGGCGCCTGTATATATCTTTGCATAATCCTTTATCACAACAGGGCCGTATTCTCTTATAATATGGGAGGATTCCGAATGGGTATGGGTGAATATTCTTACATCCTCGGTGAGGCAAACCTGGTTTCCAATGGTAACACCGCCCTTTGAGTCAACAAATACCCCGCGGTTGAAAAAGACAAAATCGCCGACCTCTATATGCTGTCCGAAGTTGAATCTGAAATTCTCCTCTGAAATAAAGCCGATGCCGCATTTCTTGAAGAGGTGTTCGGCGATTAATCTTCTGAATAACATTGCAAAATTTACAAAAAGGCATATAGGTAGTTTATCGAGGATGTCCCATAAAAAATGAAGATAGCGCTGCCTTGATGTAAAAGGAGGTTCACGTCCCATAGGGAGCAGTTCGCTATACAATGTAAGCTCCTTTATAAACTCTACAGAATAGTCAGGGCCTTCTATGAGGCGGAGGATTTGCCGAACCCTCTCAGCATCAAGTCCTGATTCTATTATCTTCTCAGCTTCTTCCAGCTTTCCTTTAAGTATCTTCTCCATATCCGCTCCTTTTGTGATTGCCCTGCAGGTTCCATATCCCGAAGATTGCTTCACAGCGGTATAATTTCAATGTATAATCCGTGGCTTGCCGCGGGGTAATTCACTCGATCGGGGAGAAGCGAACCCTTCTGTTTTTCGACCAGGCTTCTTCATTGTGTTCGGGGTCTACGGGTATTTCCTTTCCATAACTGACCGTATCCAACAGGTTTTTTTCAATACCGAGTTTTTCAAGAAATGCTTTTGCAGAATCCGACCTCTTTTGACCAAGAACAAGGTTATATTCAACTGTTCCTCTTTCATCGCAATGTCCTTCTATTCTCAACTTTTTCCCGGGATTTGCTTTAAACCACTCGAGATTTTTCTCTAATATCTCCGCGTCACCCGGTCTTATATTGTATTTATCAAAAGCAAAATGAATATCTTTCAACTCTACAACAGGTGGAGGCTCCGGCACAGGGGGGGGGTCGGGTTCGACAACCTTTTCTTCCGGCAACGGCTTGGGCATAGAAAGCACAAGGCGAAAACCTGCATTGTCCGTCTTGTATGAGGGGCCAACCCATACTTTGTATGAAGTTCTAAGGTCCCATGAATTGTTATACCAGGATCCTCCACGCAGAATCCTTTCGTATCCTTTTTCAGGTCCTTGAGGGTTGTCTTTGGGACTGTTGCGGTAATAATCTTTATCGAACCTGTCTTGTACCCATTCCCACACATTTCCGGACATGTCATACAAACCTATGCCATTTGGTGTTTTTTGTCCTATGGGCTGAGTTTTTGTTTCGGCGTTCGGTTCATACCAGGCATACATGTCAAGCTCAGACTCGAAACTTGTTCCTGCCCATCTTTCTTTCTTCCCTCCGCTTTTTGCAGCGTATTCCCATTCAGCTTCAGTGGGAAGACGGTAATCTTTCCCGGTTTGACGATTCAACTTAAAAAGAAATTCCTGAACATCGTCCCAACTTACCGTATCAACAGGGGTTCGGTCTTCTCTCATGCCGGCAATAGGATTGCATTGTGCCAATGTTATCCAGGGACATATTCCTAACGGGCAGCAACTGCGGTCGTTTTCATCTTGAAAATGGGAAGGGTTTTTGCCTATTACCTTTCTCCACTGAGCCTGCGTAACTTCATATTTTCCCATGTAGAAATCATCTACGCATACCGTGTGTACCGGTTTTTCTTCCAATATACCGTCGCCAAAAAAATCGCCCATCTCATAACACCCCCCCCTTAGGAAGACGAATGCTATGCCTGTAAACTGGTCTTTATATACCGGGCTGGTATCAGAATGAACAACAGGGGGGAACAGAAATAAAATAATGAATAAAACGAAAAAGGTTATGATACCTAATGAATTTTCTTTAGTTTTCACTCTTTGAGTACAATCTCCTTTTTTATCTATGTTATTATGGTGAGTATATTAATATCAAGAAAAATATATTTCTGTAGTCAGAGCATTGTATGCAATGTTCCAGATATAAACAACAATTTGCCCTTGACAAAAAAAATTGCTATATATAGTATGTATATTTAGTACTAGTACTAAATATGGAGTGAGTATGGGTAAATATTTATGCTATTAAACTTAAGCGTGTTAAGAAGAGTACTTGTCATTGATTTGGAGCCTGATTAAAAGGTAAAATGTATGCGAAGAAGCCACACTGTATTTATGGACACCATATAAGGTTAAAGGATTTATTGCGAGAGTTAAGCTTGATATTGTCAAACTTGAACTTGAAATGGCGGTAGCTTATAAAAAAACAAAATATATTACTTGAAAGCATGCAGGAGAAAGAGAAATTGAAATATTCGGGATACATTGGAGTATTTCTCATGAGTTTTGCTTTGCTATTTTTAAGTGCCTGTGGTGGGCCAATAGTAAATAATCCAAGCCCTGTTTTTACTCCTCAACCATATCTGTATCCGCATACGGTTCCATTTACTCCCGGTACTCAATATACAATTCAGCCCGGAGATACATTGGACTTCAGATATTTCTATAATCCGGAGCTAAATGTGCAGAGCATCCCTGTGCGTCCTGACGGTCGCATATCGCTTCAATTGATTCCAGAGATCACTGCAGCAGGATTGACGCCTGACGAATTGAAAAATCTGCTTATGCAAAAGTACGAATCTACTGATTTAAGAAATATCGATATAACAGTGATAGTTCGTTCTTTCAGCGCTCATAAAATATTTGTAGACGGTGAAGTCTATAGGCCCAATTTGTACCCTCTTGTTGGGCCTATAACAACTCTCCAGGCTATCGCTCAGGCCGGCGGGATGAGAGAAACTGCGCGAGTCAATGAAGTAATCATTATTCGTCGAGGAACTGACAATAAACTTATTGTAACAACAAAAAATTTGGAAAAAGCGATAGATGGCACTGATATTACTCAGGATATTCTTTTGATGCCCTATGATATTGTATATGTTCCGAGATCGCCTATCGCGAATTTTAACCTTTGGATTGACCAATATATCAGAAGAACGCTGCCATTCAGTGTACCCTCTCCTATTCCACAACCTACATGGCAAATGCAATGAAAAGGGCTGGTTGTATATTATGATGCCGAGAGAAGAAATGTTCAGTATACGCGATTTTCTGTCAATTCTTTTTAAGCATAAGTATAAAATGCTTCCATCTTTTATTTCTATAATAATCATTACTGCAATTCTGGTATTTTCTGCACCCATACATTACGTAGCAAAGTCAGTTATTATGGTGAAGCCCGGAAGAGAATTGGCCCCCATATCGGATGCTTTTTTGCCTGAAAGCAGGATACCGGGGATCAGTCAAGAATCCATGATAAATACAGAGATTCAGCTTATTATGAGCCATGACGTTATTAGCCGCGTCATCAGTGCAATAGGAGCATATAATATTTATCCTAATCTAAAAAGCACACGTTTGTCGGGTACAGCTTTGAGCAACGTTGCTACAGCACAATTTATTCAGGATCTTCTTGTAAAAGCAGCCAAGAGCGGTAATACAATAGAAATTTACTTTCGCCATAAAATCCCTCTTTTGGCAGCAAAGGTAACTAATACATTAGTGGAATTTTCTAAAGATAAACACCTTGAGGTTTTTGGTACATCCAAATCACCTTTTATTGAAGAACAACTCAAATCGCAGGAAAACAAATTAAGGGAATTAACCGACAGTTTGGCGGCCTTCAAGGATAAACACCAGATCACCAGCATTAAAGATCAATTCTTCTTTATTGTAGCAAAAAGAACAGATGTCGAGAATACATTACAGGTTGAAGAAAGCAAGCTCGCAGGATTAATCAATAAAGTTGCTTTTTTAAAGAG
>Ga0351900_1062_pt1 | contig 32858 bp, 31 predicted proteins | sample BONcelHT113001D3_FD_205827 | JGI IMG/M metagenome (GOLD analysis project Ga0351900, IMG submission 205827) | Enriched cells from coal bed in the Powder River Basin, Montana, United States - BONCAT cells T11 rep1 HSBNCT.T11.300.1.D3 ...
AAGCTCCGCGCTTATGTAGACAGCCTGATTTTCCTTGAAGCACAGACAGACCTTTTCGCCCTGCAGAGCGTTACCGCCGATGAAAAAGAAGATATGGACCGCATTGAGACGCTTTTCCGGTCCATCGAACGGCTCATTAAAGACACCGATCAGGACAATCTCAGGAAGGCAGCTTTTCATTCAACCTTTACTCCGGAACGTATAGACCTTATCATCAAACACTTAATGAAGCTCAGGAAGATCGCCCTGTCCGGTGAAGCAATCAGAAAGGCATCACAAATCAAGTGTTGCTAAAAGCAGCATGAAAAATATTTATGAATATTCAGTATAAACAAGAGTTACATACCCGGATAATGGGTAAGAAGAAATAAGCGGTGAAAACGAACAAACTTACTATCTACCCTTTCCCGGATTCACATAAACGTATATGTGAATCCGGGTTGAGTGGGCAGAGGCATTGCAGGGATGGCTCAGATGTGGATGAGCTGTTAGCCTTGCTGACCGGAAGCTATACTTAACGTATGCTAAAGGACGCAGGGCGAAGCAGATCGACGCAGATGAACATTCCAATAATGCCTCTGACCGACCAGGAGAACACCAAAGAACAATTACAGAAAAAACTTTAGACAATACCACAAATCACAGAAGGAGGAACAAATGTCACAGTACAACATGCAAACACAGAAAGGATATGATTTTTTCGAAGTATCATCGGCATTTCAGAAATCTATCAGGAGGGGCGACGAAGACGTTGCCCTTTTCATGGCAGTAGAACTTGAGAACTCCAATTATGGGGAATACGCATGGAAGCGCCTGAGGATCATCGCATCCGAAGATGTCGGACTGGCCGAACCCATGATGCCGGCCAACATCCACGCCCTCTATGACATGTATAAAGAACAGAAAAAGAAAAAAGACGACAGGTCCGGATCTGAAAGGCTGTTTCTCATCCATGCTGTTTTGCTCCTGTGCCGGGCACGTAAAAGCCGCCTTGTTGACTGGGCGATCATTGCCCTCTGGAATGAACACCCGAAACGCAGGATTGAAATACCGGATTACGCATTCGACAAGCACAACCAGAAAGGCCGGTCCATGGGCCGGGGGCTTAGACATTTCTACGATGAAGGCACGAAGCTCGAAAACCACACGCCCCTTGCCCGCGAAGAGGAATTCAAAAAGAGGGCCTTCGAAGCAGAGACAGGGCCGCAGGGAAACCTTTTATGATGGGTGCACAGACAAGTAATACAAACAGGGATTCAGATGATTCCCCTCAGGAGGCCTTCGGGCCTCCTTTTTTTTTGCCGTTTTTTCCTGTCATGCCTCCGTCTAAAACCCTAAACCCAAGGAGGCAAACACTGCCCCCCTGTAAGAATAATGTGGGTGAATTGCTACACCTACAATTAAATAGCCTTGCAGATTTTGAAAAACATGTATTACCACATGAAACGCGCATGGTTGAGTTGAATATCTTTAATGCTGTTTGTTATTCTTCTCCTCATACATCAGTGTATCTGCCTGAGCCATAAGTTCATCGAGGGTTGAGGGGGTTTCAGGATTATAGTGCGCTATACCTGTGCTCAGGGAGAGTTGATAGTTTCTCCCCTCTGGTTTGTTGTAATTATCAAGGATATTGCGAAGACGCTTTATGAGAACATCTCTGGTTTCATCGGTTGTATCTATGGCAAGAATGGCAAACTCGTCTCCACCCATGCGGCCTATGATATCAGATTCCCTGAAAACCTCTTTCAGGATGGTTGCAATCTCAAAAAGTGCTTTATCTCCTTCCTGATGACCCAATGTATCGTTAATCTGCTTCATCTTATCCAGATCAGCAAAGAAGAGGAGCATATCCTTCTTTGTCCTCTCTGCCATCTTCAACTGCTGTTCGGAGAGGGTAATGAATCCACGACGGTTATAGAGGCCGGTGAGCTCATCTGTAAGGGAAATGACTTGGAGCTTTTCTTCAAGCTGCTTGCGGTCTGTGATGTCCCTCAAAATACCTATTGCAGACCATCTGTTCTGTAAATATACCGCGGAAAGGGACAGTTCAACAGGGAACTCCGTTCCGTCCTTTCTGAGGGCCGAAAGTTCCAGGGTTTTTCCAACAGCACTTCCTTCCCCTGTTTTCTTAAAATGGTCCAGCCCTTTTGTGGAGGACTGATAGTATTTTTGAGGCACAAGGAGTGTATGGAGCTCTTTCCCTATGGCTTCATCAAGGGTATAGCCAAATATCCTTTCGGCCGCTTTATTCCAGTAAGTGATGATACCGTCATTGTCCATAATGATTATTGCATCATATGCTGATGCACTAATAGCCCGGAATGTCACTTCGCTCTCGTTCAGTTTTTTTTCTGTCCGTTTACGTTCTGTTATGTCCTCCCCTGAACCAAGTGTTCCTGTAACATGTCCATTTTCATCATAGAAAACCGTATTGTGCCAAGCAATGAGCCGCTCATCACCTGCTTTGGTGAGAACCGGATTTTCGTAAAACTCGACGGCCTCAATCTCTCCCGCCAACAACCTTAAAAAAGAAGCCCTTACAACATCTCGTAGCCTTTCAGGGAGGAACGTATCAAACCAGTTCATGCCGACAACTTCGTGTTCTTCATAGCCTAACACCTCACAACCCTTCCTGTTGATAAGCATAACCTTCTGGTCGGTGTCGATAGCGATAAACATCACTCCGGCTACATCGAGGTATTGCTGTGCTTTATCTCTTTCTATTTTTAAATCCCTGAAGAGCATGCTGTAAGGGCTATCAAGTCCTGTCACAATTATTGCTTTGTATATAAGATAAAATGAGACAATTTTTAAGACATGTCCAAGCATGTTTGAAAAACCGTAAACATCCGTATAAAGGGTAAAAGACATTTCTGACGCAATGACAGTTACGGTAGATGCAGTAAGTAATTTTAATATGTAAGGATCAAAATAAGTTCTTTTTTGATATAAAAAAACCAGAGAAACTAATAATATGGCTGAGATTATGTATTCACTTGTCACCTTAAAGGCTGTTAAGCCCTGTCCCTCTATAAAGCAGTCAGGGAAAATCCTGTAAAATATTGCGAAGAGGAGAAGAAAAGATACAACAGAATAAGCCATAAATGTCCGCCCCGCCCTGAGCTTTCTCGCTGTGAAAAACGGAGCAAGAAGAAGGGTTATGCTCCCCACGTATCGTGCGGCAATCCATAGCTGGGTTGGCAGGTTGGAATCGTATCCTCTAAAAATACCCATGCCTTTATAGGCAAATGTGTGGATTGTATCGATAAAACCAATAAAGAGGTAGGCAATACCTACAAGGAAAAAATAGTTGTTCGTGAAAAACCGGCGGGTATTCCAGGCAATCATAAAGATGCCGCATGCTATGACTATTGAAAATAATTCAGAAAGACCGTGGAACAGAGGATAGCTGTAACGCTTGACCAGGTATAGGCCAAACATGATTAGAGCCGCAACGAGAACATCTAACCACGGTTTTGAGGTTTGGGTTATGCGTTTCTCATTCAAAGCTAAACCCATTCTCCCTGAACAATCTCAGACATGCTTCCACCACTTGAGTATCATAGAGGGTGCCTTTGTTCTTCTTTATCTCCTCAAGGGCAGCATCAATACCTTTAGCAGGTCTGTAAGGCCTGTGGGAAGACATAGCTTCAACCACATCGGCAACAGCAACGATCTTTGCTTCAGGGAGGATCTGGTCGTCATTTAATCCCTGGGGATAACCTGAACCATCTAACCTCTCATGGTGCTGGAGGACTATCTCTGCTACGGGATAAGGCAATCCCACATCTTTTAATATGTCATACCCCGATTGAGAATGAACCTTAATAAGGCTGAATTCTATGTCTGAAAGTTTGCCGGGCTTGCTTAGTATCTCAGCAGGAACCGAGATTTTCCCGATATCATGGATAGCCCCCGCCATTCTTATATTATCGATTGTATCCTTTGGTAAACCCATCTCCTGAGCGATTGCCCGTGCAAGATTTGATACACTCTTCTGGTGACCTGCGGTATACGGGTCTCGAGTCTCAACTGTTAAAGACAATGCCTGGATGGTGCCTATTAAACTTTTTCTCAGTTTTTCCAGGGTCTGTTTCAGTTCTTCTTCGGCAAGTTTACGGGAGGTAATGTCTTCAATGGTGCCTTCTACAGAATAAGGGGTATCCCCAGTCTCATCTTTGACCGCACGGGCATTGATAGAAGCCCAGAAGGTGTTTCCGTCCTTTCTCTTCAGGTGCACTTCAAAACCTGTTACCGTACCCCTTTCTTGAAGAATACGGAGAAACTCATTGCGATCGTCAGGATTTGCATAAAGCTGTCTGCCAATGTTTGTGATTGCCCCAATCATTTCCTCCGCTGAATTGTACCCAAATATATGTGCCAGCACAGGATTGACAGTAAAAAAATGTCCTTCCGGTGTTGTCTGAAAGATGCCTTCAATAACATTCTCGAAGATGTTGCGGTATTTTTGTTCGCTTAACTTCAGAGATTCCTCTGCCCGCTTGCGTTCGGTGATGTCGCGGACAACACAGATCAACCCGCCGTTATCCAGTCCCGTTAATGATACCTCCTGGGAGAAAGCGCTTCCATCTTTCTTCTTTCCTGTAGCCTCACCTCGCCACTGTCTTTTCCGGATAAACTTGGGCATGATATCGTTATCGAATCTTTGCAGCTCGTCTTCATCATAAAGAACATGCCATGATTTTCCTATTAATTCTTCAGATGAATCGTAACCGTAGATTTTTGCATGAGCTTCGTTCACATAAACATAATTTTGATCTTCGTTAAGGATGGCAATACCATCCGCCGAAGCTTCCATGGCATCGGCTTGTTGTTTAAGTTCCCCCTCCGCCTGCTTGTGTTCGGTGATGTCCTCAGAGATACCCAGCAGATATTTTGTGGTCCCATCGGAACCCCGGATGCAGACCTTCCGGGTATGGAAAAGCCGCTGACCTTTCCTGGCCGTCAGTATAGGTTCTTCCGGGATGTCCAACATGTCGGCCTCTCCATCGAGCACTTCCCGGTCCTTGGCCATGAAGTGGGCTGCCTGTTCGGGAGGAAACAGGTCCAGGTTGTTCTTCCCCATCAAATCACTACGGTCATATCCCAGGAGTTCCTCTCCGGCACGATTGAATATTACAAAACGCAGGTCTGTTGACTCTTTGAGGAAAATCATGAGCGGGATATTTTCCACGACTGCCTCGAAGAGTGCTTTCGACTCCTTCAGTTCCGCATCAGCTTGCTTGCGTTCGGTAATGTCTTCATAGGTACCTTCAAAGCGGAGAATATTTTCTGCCTTATCCTTGACTGTACGGACATTGGCAAGGGCCCAGAACAGGCTTCCGTCTTTCCGGCGGTGTTGTAGCTCAATGCCCTCTACCACACCCTTCTCTTTCAGTGTGTTTACAATAGCTGAACGATCTTCAGGGTGCATATATATTTGCTCACCTATGTTGGTTACAGAGGATATGAGTTCCTCCGGTGAGTCGTATCCCAGCATCCGTGCCATTGCAGGATTTGCACTTAAGAATTGTCCTTCCGGTAAGGTCTGAAAGATACCTTCAACTGCGTTCTCGAAGATGGAACGGTATTTGACTTCAGCCTGACGAATGGATTCCTCGGCGTGTTTGAGGTCAGTAATATCAGTCATGGCTGTACGCACCACAGAGGTCTTGCCGGGTATATCTTCCTGTTGGTCGGTCAGGTCCACCCGTATACTGTCCAGCCGGACATAAAAGAAGGGGCCATCATCCCGCAGCAGGAGAAGGTCACAGCTCTGCTTCTCGTCATGTTCTAAAACGCTCAGGAAATGACGATCCCACAGGTCTCGGTATTCGGGGGCAACAAATCTTCTAAAACTGTTATTGATAAGCTTTTGACGCACAACGCCGAGAAGGGTTGCACAGGTTAAGTTTATCTCTGCAATCAGGCCATCCCCGGTAAAGGTAATGTAGCCCACGGGGGCGAAGTCATAGAGATCTATGTATCTGTCCCTGGACTCTTCCAGGGCTAACCGGGCCTTCTTGAGTTCCTCATTCTGCATCTCCAACTCTATCTGATGCACCTGAAGCTCATGGATAAGCTTCTGTGCGTCTCCGTAAACCTCACCTTCTACATGCTTAGTCTTTATTTCCCTCAGACGCTCTTCAGCGCTCTTGCGTAAATGTTCTGCCTGTGAGGGCTTGTCCGGCTTGGTTTTATTTTCCATAATTCCTTTTTAAAAATAGACTATAGACTATTTAAATTCTCTGCGTGTCGGTCATCGTTCACCATTCCCTTACCTTTCAAATCGCAAATCGGCAATCGCAAATTTAACCCATTCTCCTTCCATCTCCTTCCCGTTTTCACTATTCACTGCCTTTTTTACTTTTGCTCCGTAATGCGTTTTTCCAATTCAGCCTGCGTTTTGCGAAGCTCTGCCTCCAGCGTCTTGGATACGGTGATGTCAGTAAAGGTGATCACCACTCCTTCGATCTTGTTCTCCAGGGTGCGGTAAGGCATTATGCGCACCAGAAACCATTTTCCGTCTCTTGCGGCAATCTGTTTTTCGAGAAAAACCAGTGTCCGCAGCACTTCCCGTGCATCTGCGACAAACTCCGGGTAGATCAGGTCCGAGGCAATGTCTGTAACAGGCCTGCCCGCATCGCCGGGAATCAGCTTAATGATCCTGGATATCCGGCCGGTGAAGCGCTGCACGGTCAGCGCATTGTCCAGAAACAGGGTGTCAATGTTCGTGCTGTCAAGGAGGTTTTTCATATCGTTTTTCGCCAGGGACAGATCATCCACCTTAGCCTGCAGCTCATTGTTGACTGTCTGCAATTCCTCGTTCATGGACTGCAGCTCCTCCTTGGAGGTGGTCAATTCCTCGTTGGTGGACTGCAGCTCCTCGTTGGTGGACTGCAGCTCCTCGTTGGTGGATTTGAGTTCTTCCTGTGAGGTCTGCATCTCTTCACGGGTGATCCGCAACTCCTCACGGGCCTGTTCAAACTCCCGCTCAATTTCTGCAACCCTGGCGCTATGCCCGGAAATCCTTGAAGTCTTGCCCGGCTTTGTTTCTGGCGGCATTTCCACGTCTTTAAAGATGATCAGCATCATTCCCTGCAGGGCCTTCGGCTCTGTGATGGGCTGGATGGTGAAATCCACGGCCTGCTCACCGCCATCGGTACTTACCTTCTGGCTTTTAACGGCGACCATGCATTTTTCTCGTAACGATTTCTGGAAGGCGCCGGCCAGTTCGTAGCGCAGCCCATCGCGGGCCATGGCATAGATGTTCCAGTTTGCCTTCCCTGCCGCCGGTTCCAGGTATTTGCCTGTCCGCCCGCTGATGTACATGATGTCGCCTTTGTCGTTTGTCAGTATGGCTGCCGGTGCATAACGTGTGAGAATCAATTGGTCTGCCAGGGCCTGGAAGTTAATGGCAGGCATATGCGCCGTATCCCGCGGCAGAGCATCAGGTTTGGGGGGGAAGAAGGAAGAAGGAAACTCAATGTATTCGATCCCCGGGGCAGTGTCAAAGCGGCGGTAGATCCTCGTCTTGACGTCCAGCGGTGTGAAAAGGCCTGTAAAAGCGCCTATGGTCTCTGCGCTCCCCAGAAACAGGATGCCGGCAGGATTCAGGCTGTAATGAAAGAGCGGCAGGAGCTTTTTCTGTAGTGCCGGTTCTAAGTAAATGAGGAGGTTCCGGCAGACCAGGATGTCGAGCTTTGTGAAGGGGGGGTCCATTATGAGGTTCTGCGGGGCGAAGATTACCATCTCTCGGATCTCCTTGCTCACCCGGTAGCCGTGCTCTTCCTGAACAAAGAACCGGCTAAGGCACGCAGCCGGGACATCGGCAACAATGTTGGCCGGGTAGACGCCCGCCCGGGCCTTATCGATGGCATCCTTGTCCAGGTCAGTGGCAAAAATCTGGATCGAAAAACTCACTTGCGGCTTCACCTCCTCAAGCACCTCCTTTAAGACCATGGCCATTGAATAGGACTCCTCTCCTGTGGAACAGCCGGGTGTCCAAACCCTGATCACCCCGCCTTTCTTGCGGGCTGCAAGAAGCGCCGGGATCACCTTCGTCTTCAGCTGCTCCCACGCAGCAGGGTCGCGGAAAAAGCTGGTCACGCCGATCATCAGTTCCTTGAATAGGAGTTTCGTTTCCTGGGGGTTTTCCTGAAGAAACCGGACGTAATGCATAATCCGGTTAATCTGGTGGATACCCATGCGCCGCTCGATCCTGCGGTAAACGGTAGTTTTCTTGTACAGGGAAAAGTCATGACCGGTCTGTGCCCTGAGTATGATAAATATCTTTTCCAGGGAACTCTGCGCCTTGTCCTCCATGTGCATATCGGACTGCAGACCTTGTGGGGCATGCTTGAGATAGGCAATGATCCTGTCGGGCAGTTCTTCAGCCGGGGCTACAATGTCGGCCAGCCCTGCGTCGATGGCGCTTCGGGGCATGCCGTCGAATTTGGCCGAGGAGGGTGTCTGGACAAAGACCAACCCGACCTTTTCCTTTATGGCCTTAAGGCCCAGCGTGCCGTCAGAACCCATGCCGGAAAGAATGACACCTATGCTTTGATCCTGCCGGTCGTATGCGAGGGAACGGAAGAAGAAATCAATGGGCAGCCTCAAACCCCTTACTGCTGTGGGTTCGAGCAGATAAAGGACATCGTGCAGAATGGACAGGTCAGCGTTCGGGGGGATCACATAGACGCAATCGGGCTCGACCTTCATCCGGTCTTTGGCCTGGTAAACCGACATACCGGTGGCACGTTGGAGCAGTTCCACCATAATACCCTTGTGCGTTGGGTCCAGGTGCTGAACAATGACAAATGCCATGCCGCACTTTACCGGCACCTTTCCCAGGAATAGTTCCAACGCCTCCAGTCCGCCTGCGGAAGCGCCGATGCCCACAATGGGAAAGGCTTTTCCGGTTTCCGGCTTAACTGGTTTTTTGGTCTTTGTGGGTTTTTTGCTTTCTTTCATGGGTTCTCCCTTACTCAAAACTAAATTGTTTCTCCCTGAACAGTTTTAAACAAACCTCCACTACCTCTGCATCGTAGAAGATACCTTTGTTCTGCTCTATCTCTTCGAATGCCTTTTCGATGCCGAGACCGGGCCGGTAAGGCTGGTCACAGCATATCCCTTCCACGGTATCGGCAACAGCCAGTATTCTTGCTTGAAGGAGAATGTCGTCGCCTTTAAGGGCATTGGGGTAACCTGACCCGTCTATATGCTCATGATGCTGGAGCACTATTTCAGCCAACGGCCAGGGGAATTCTATACCTTTTAATATCTCGTATCCAGTCTGGACGTGGGTTTTTACAAGCTGCGATTCGATCCCGGTAAGTTTGAGGGGTTTGCTTAACAATTCAACGGGAACGGATATATATCCCAGGTCAAGGATGGACGCTGCCATAGAAATGCCTTCGATATGTCCTGCTGAAATGCCCATTTCGCTTGCTATTGCGCAGGCAAGTTTTGTCATTCTCTGACGGTTTTTCGGTGCCTGAGACATTCCTTGTTCTATCACTGACATTAGGACATGGAAGGTGTCTTCCATGGCCTTTTCAAGCATCTCCTTGCTTTGTTTTATCTTTTCTTCCATCACTTTCCGCTCTGTAATATCAACCATTACGGCTCTTATGCTTTTGCCGTTTCCGTCTGCATCAGGCACGGATATGCCTTCCATGAGCACAACACGGGATGGTGTATCCAGTTTGAGTTCGCAGGTCTGTTTTGCATCGGTCTCACATACTTTTTGACAGAATGCATTAAAAGCGGGATGTGAACCGAGTGATATGCATGTCTGGAAACGTTTACTGATCAGTTTTTGTCTTTCCACGCTGAGAAGGGTTGAGCTTGTCAGGTTTGAATCGAGTATCAACCCCTTTTCATCAAATGTGAAATACCCTACCGGGGAGAAGTTATAGAAATCAAAATAATTGTCCCGTGATATCTGAAGTTCATGCTGTGCCCTGTGAAGTTCTTCATTTTGCATCTCCAGTTCGGTCTGGTGAACCTGAAGCTCATGGATAAGCTTTTGCGTATCTGCAAAAACTTCGCTCTTGGTCTTTGAGTCCCTCAGATGCTCTTCGGCCTTTTTGCGTAAATATTCAGCCTGTAAGGACTTATCCGATCGGGTTTTGTTCTCCACAATACCTCCTTTCCGGTGATGATTACAGCATTATTAAATGCCGATTACGTCGGTAAAAAAATCTCTGCAACCGTACTTCATTTCTTTTTCTGCATGCTTTTTTGCGGAATTTCTGTTACCCATGCGAGACTATATCCTTTCAGGGATGCACACATTTTTTAGACATTGACAAGATATTGGATTTTTTAATGCCTCATGAGGTGAAGAGACAAATCCTTGAACATTGTCTCCGTCCATATTACAGTATCTATAAGAATTATTAATCGTTTTTTTTTTTTTTGCAAGGCAAAAACGTATTGTTGACAAATAAACTTTTTGTGCCCATGCCGGGGATTACCAGATGAAAGCCGCTACAATACTGAATAAATCGGCTGTGTTGCTTACAGGAAGCAGTTGCAGCCCGCATGAACAGAAAAAAAGCTGTTAAGCGCTTGCACGTTTCATGCGGTATTCAATAGGCTCTCCCGATCGTGTATGGTGCAGATTTGTATTTGAAGCTGTGATTTACAGCAGATAGGTTTTTGTAATGCCTTTCATCCAGTAATGCGCACAATTGATCAAACAAAAAATGGAAAATGGTAGTTATTAACGCCACCTCTTACAACTAAATAGCCTTGCAGACTTTGAAAAACAACAGATTACCAACAGAAATGTTTAAAACAAAGGCCCACATCTCTTTATTTGTAAAATCTGTCCTCAAACTAAAAAAGAAATCAGCTATGTTAATGGATGATCGCCATCGCACTTGCCCACAACAGTTTAGGAAATATAGGGCTTGTGTTTATCGTGGCTGTTAATAATGCGATCAGCGCTCGTGCTCAGGCGGGTCGGTTAAAAGACGCATAACGCCATTGGAGAGTTTCTTGAATCCCATTGCTCTTAAGAAATGGACTACATCTGAAGCAACTGTATTTGAACTTGATATTCGATTAGAATTGTTGTACAAAGGAATTATTCACGGGCAACTCCTTCTATGTTTTTTTGTTCGCACATAATCCATACAGGACTGCCGGTGAAAAATCAAGGGGATAGACGGGCACAAAGATGGCAATGGAAAGGTAAGGCCTTTCTCAACTATATCCGGGAATTGCCCCGGCATAAAACCTGACCATCATGCCCATATCCCCTTGCCATTAGCAGGTTTCGGAACTTTAGTTTGATAAAGACATGAATATGGTGAGGGCTGGAGTTGTCAATAAAATAACCGTTCGGGTCGTCTTCTATAATCAAAACGACCTTACCCGGATATTAGTCTTTATCGCATGCAGATATTGACAACAAATACAAAGCGAGAGACCAAGCTTACTAATAACTTATTGAATCCTGGTCGTAAGATGCGGAGTATTGACGATGCACTTTCCGACTACGTGAAAGGTGGGCTACCGGTTGGGGAGGCGGGATTGCCGAGAAAAGGCAAAGGGAAGATGACAAACAGAAGCCTCTTTCAATCAGGCGGTATCATCGAAATATGTTTCACCGCCCTCATCACCATTGCAATCGTTGTATCCACAGCTCCTGCGTTCGCGGCCGACGAACTGATAATAATTGGGCACAAGAGGCCGGATACCGACACTGTAACCTCTGCCATTGCCTATGCCAACCTTAAGAACATTATGGGGGTGAAAGAAGCCTTCCCCGCGGTGGCCGGTGACCTCAACAATGAGACAAAGTTCGTGTTGGATTACTTCAAAATTCCCTATCCAGAGAAGATCACCAATTGTCAGTACCGATGCAAGAAGGTAATCCTTGTAGATCACAACGATATGGATCAAGCTGTGGACAATCTCAACATCGAGAATGTTGTTGAGGTCGTGGACCACCACATGATTGACGGCTTTGTCCGCAGTAAGGCCATTTTTTTCCTTACCGAGCCCGTGGGCGCTACGGGAGGAATTGTCGCGAACCTCTATGAACAGAACAAGGCTCCCATCAGCAGGGAGATGGCCGGACTGATGATGTCTGCAATACTTACCGATACGGTTCTTTTCAAGTCGCCGACGTCTTCTCCGCGCGATGTGGTTGCGGTGGAAAAGCTGGCCAAGATCGCGGGCGTCGATCCCGGGAAGTTCGGTATGGAGCTTCTCAGAATTAAAACCAACATTGCCTCCAAATCTGCCAAGGACATTCTCATGGGCGACTTCAAGGAGTTCAATTTTAGCGGCACCAAGTTTGGTGTGGGCCAGATAGAGGTCATGGACCTGAATGATCTGACGCCTAAGAGAGCTTCCATTCTGGAAGAAATGAACAAGTTGAAGGATTCAGAGAATCTGGATATGATAGTCATGATGATGACAGACGTCATGAAAGAAGCCAGCGACCTTCTCTTCGTGGGCAATGCGGCTGCAGCCCAAGGCTTCGAGAAAGCCTTCGGCGGCAAGATCGTCGACAACTCCATTTACAGGGAGAAGGTCTTATCAAGAAAGATGCAGGTCATCCCGCCTTTAGAAGAGGCATTGAAGAAGTGAGCCTTATCAGCTATATTAATTATTGGTGCAGCTAACCTGATAGGTGCACAGGGAATAAGCCATACTGATAAGCAAATACAAATATTCACACGGGCTGGTCGTGCCATGGCATTGAATACGAAATGAAATGTTGTATATTTAAAAAAGGTTACAGTAGCTTGCTTTCAGGAAGCTACACGTAACATATCCTGCTTTCTCTTTTAATATTGGTTACTTACACCCTGTTTTCCTCTTACCCAATTTTACCTCGCTTACCATGTCCTTCCTCATTGCCGGCGCCATGATCAAATATCTCTATGTTCGACCAACCAATCGGCAGGTCAGGAAAGAATGCAAAGTAAAAAGGTCTTTCCGGTCCGAGTATTCTAAAATGAAAAAGCCAGCCCCATTATAGGGCCATGGATAGTCATATTATACCTGATACTGCTTGTTCCTGCCTTGTAGTCCACATATAGAGCCCGGTATCCCAGTAAACCGGTAATGTCTTTTGTAAAACGATAGCCGAAAATACACAGTGCATTCCAACTGAAGTCAGAGCCTACGCTAAAGCCGCCGACATCACCCCGTATGTTAAATAACAGTCTTTCTGTGATATCTGCCTTAAGACTGGCGCCGATGAATGGGTCAACCCACTGGGTTGTTTTAGAAGGATTCAGGGTGCTGCTTGTATCCAGGTTAGCGCTCAGATACCAGTAGCGGCCCCCTCCCAAGGCATCAACGGTTAGTGACCGTTTTTCTTTTCCCTCAAAGGACCACTTTCCGATTTGGTACATTCCGCCGAACTCAATCAGCCACTGCTCAATTTGAAGTCTCACATCTCTGCCATCTTTGAGTGTCCCGTCTTGAGTGACCTTCAGGTAGGTCGGATCGATGAAGAATCCCCATTTACCTTTTTGAGCCTCAAGATGTAGCTGGCCTGCATAATTCATATCTCTAAGGATATCGGAGAAGTATATGTTTGATTCTGCAGTATAGTTACGGACTGTCGCCTTCGTATCCATAGCAATCAGCCAGGCATAGGGGATAAGACGGAATTCCCACGTGCTTCCATCGGTAGATGCTGGCCCGGTTTCTACGGAGGGAGCAGTCTGGGCATGTGCCATTGACCCTGTAAGTATAAGACACACAGCAAAAAAGACCGCAATAGCTTTCATCCAACATTTCATCATCCTTGCTTACTCCTTTAACTTTTTTTGGTTTTCTCGAAGTCTTTTTCAATCATGGCTATCCCAATTTTATAATCAATGTACCAATATCATAACCATTATTGATTAGATATTTGGGTACCGTAAGTACAAATTGTGTGCATGCTTGGCCTCTGCTGAAGAGAAGTTATCGGTATTCATTGGATTTGGTATCACTTTTCCCATGCAAAGACTTTGTTCCAGTCTTTCTTCATGTTCACGACCGTCCAGTCTTTCACCCGTGCTTCATCGAGTGCCTTGTCTAATTGACCGACGGAGGACTTGCGATCGTAAGCCCATTCGCGCTCGGCATCGGTGTGGTGAACGATAAGGGCCAGACGGGCTCCCTTTCCGGCGGTTATCCACTGGAACATCTGGAGATCGCCGTCAGAGTTGCCGAACGCCGCGATGGGCCGGCGGCCGACGTGCTGCTGGATGCCGACGGGTTTGCCCACATTGTCATCAATGAAGTTGACCTCAGGCAAACGTATTAGCACGGGTTTGCCGTTGCACAACTCGAACTTCGTTTTGATGCTGCTGCCAATGACCTGCTCGGGTGGGATGCCATAAATCTTCTCCGTCCAGGGGCGCATGAACTCGATGCCTCCACCGGAGACGATGAAGGTCTTGAAATCATTCACCCGCAGGTAGGCGAGCAGTTCAAGCATGGGCTGATAGACCATCTCCGTGTAGAGTCGGTCCGTCTTAGGGTGTCTGGCACTGGCAATCCAGTCACGGACGATCTTGTCAAAGTCCTCGGTGGTCATGCCAGCGTGCGTGGCCATAACTATTTCGAGTACCGCCCGTGCGCCGCTGGCGAGTGCGCCTTTCAGGTCACCCTTGAGCAAAGAGGCGAAAGGTTCTTTGGTTTTCCATTCGGGATGCTGGGGGGTAAGTGCCTTCACGCGGTCTAAGATAAAGAAAAATTGAAAATACATGGGCTGCTCGGCCCAGAGTGTACCGTCGTTATCAAAGGTAGCGATGCGCTCAGCAACAGGCACAAAATCCGGTGATCCGGGTTTCGTTACCTTCTCGACAAAGCTGATAATAGACTTTTTGGTTGCGCCATCGTTCCATGAAGGCAGAGGATCGGCAGCAAAGGCTACATTCACGAGTAGCAGCAGGGCAAGCAAGCTCTTCACGAATAAACTTTTCATAAACGTTCTCCTTTCTTCAAAATAATTACCTGTGTATCGGTGTTCCGTAGTTCTGCATCTTTTTCTGCATTTCAGGGCTCAATTGTTTGACAAGCTCCGCATTGTACGAACCGGTCGGCATTGACTTTATGCTCGGGTCACCGTTCGGATTAACGGTATAGATATTATTATTGATTATCTGCTGCGTCGCGACAGCATACTTGCGCGATGTAGCAGCAGGTGTTTCATTTTTGACTGCCGGATCAACATCGGTTATAACGATTGAAATTGTATTGTCGCTGTTGAGGTAGATCTCAAAAGCGCGGAACTGCTGAGGGAAATCCCTTAATGATGAGGTTTCAACCTGCCAGAAACTATTTTCAGGGGTGGGGCCGGGAAATGCTTTAACGGTGTTTAAATGGCGATGTCCGGCAATCCACATGATGAAATTCGGATGCTTCTGGAGTTCATTAATCAGATCAGGCAGGGTTACAGCATTTTGAGGATCGAGCCACCAACCCATTTCTGACTTAGTCGCTTCGACGCCTATCGGGACGTGCGCAGCGATGATCATGAGCTGACCGGCAGCCTGACCATCGGCCAGTTCTTTTTTAAGCCAGGCATAACGTGCCTGGTCAAGAAAACCATGGCCGTGAATGTTGACTGAGCTATCATCATCCCTTTGGGTATCATCGAGCACAATAATTTTGATCGGTATGTTCGACTTCGGCACGAAGCTATAACAGGCAAAGCCCTTGTTGGCGTCGACCAGGTTGAAACCATGACCGACCGGATTTGAAGATGTTGTAAAAAATTCTTTCATCCACTCCGTTCTCAAAAGTGAACGGCGGTCCGGATCGGCGACAACCTTGGGAGCACTGCTGAACTTTCCTGCAGGTCCTGCACCTGTAATGTCACCGTAAGGAGTCGAACCATCAATTACGCCCATATAGTAATCTGGTTTGTTTATGTTTCTCGGGTTGGCGAGGACATCTCCCGTAGCGATGACCGTGTCGCTGATGTATGACTGTCGAAGGAATGTGTTCACAGGGATTGAGCCAATCCAGAAATGATCGTGGTTGCCCATTGTCTGATACCATGGGATCGTCTTATCAAGCCCTGCCGCTTTGTAAGGCTTCTGATAATCGATGGTGTCTGCTCCGGCATGAGCGCCGGAACTCGGGGTGATGACCTTGCCGTCAAGGACGTCGATATACCACCTTAGTTCGTTGTACTGGGTGCTGTTGCAGGTGTCGCCCAGAGAGATGCCGAAATCAACAGGATTTTTCTTATGCAGGGCGTTTATTGTCTGGACGGCTGCGTCAAGAACATGAGTTGTATAAAGCATAACCGGTGAATATATCGAAGTAACAAATGACCATGGCGCTTTACCCAACGACGGATAAACTAATTGCTGGAGATAGATCAACTGTGAAGGAGATTCTTTGTCAGTAATATGGATGTCGGATATGGTAAAGAAATTCAAAAGTTTTGCTTTTTTGGTGGCTGATGCACCGTTATAGCCAGCCGGCACGATATCGGTCCGCTTTCCGTCATCGATACCTTTGCCATCCTTCCAGGTGCCGTAGCCGTATTGACTGTATTTTGAAACCTCATCAAGAAGAATCGTCTTCGAAGGCTTCGGGTCAGGCATGACCGTCTTCTGGCGAGTAGTAAAAACATCGGAAGCAATGGGGTATCCTTCAAGCTGACCTTGGCTTCTGATAACGCTTTTCGAACATCCTGATGAAGAGAAAATCAGCATGCTCATTAAAATAACTAAACATAATTTTTTGTATCTGAGTGATGATTTCATGAAAATCCTCCGTTTTTGTGACTCCCGATGTCTATGAGCGGGCACCAAAATATTCATGCTGTTGTTGTGTGCAGGGTCAATAGCAGCACATGTGTGTTGTCATTATCGCACAATATCCTTGTGAACTGTGAAAAGAAATATTTATTTCAGATCATTAATTGCCGCATGAAAGCTGCTATGAAAGTTAAAAGGCTGTCTGTGTGGATTTCAGTCAACTATATTTAATTCCTCCTTCAATAAAAAATGATTTACGGCTCAGCATTACAAACATGACGCGAATGAGCTTATGAGCTGTGGCAAGGACCGCCTTTTTATAGGGCAAACCTTCATTTCTTCTTTTATAGAAGTAGGTTCTGAAGAGGCCATTATTAATAATAACTTTGGTCGCCATTAGCCAGATCACTCTTCTTAAGTGCCGATTTCCTCTTTTACTGATCCTGCTTTTCCCTTCATATTTGCCCGATTGATAGGTTGAAGGATCAAGCCCCGATGCAGCGATCAGTTTCTTGTCGTTCTCATACATCTCTACCTCTGTTCCCATCTCGATGAGGAAGTTCATGGCGGTATTTTCTCCTACACCCTTAATGGAACAGAGGATCTCTATATCCTGTTTCATCCTTTCGTTTAAGAGGGTCTTGAGCAGTTTTGTTACTTCTTTCATCTGTTCCTGCACATGGATAAGCAACGAGGCTTCTTGCTTAAGAACAAGCTCCTTTGCAGGACTTGCAATACCAACGGATGATGCTGCGGCCTCCATAAGGGTCTTGGCAGAAGCTTGGGGTTTGTTGCCGCGGGACCGGGTCACAAAAATGTCCTCAACAACAGAGTAGCCTGCTTTCCTGATGGCATGTGCAGAAGGATATTCAATCAAAAGACGGAGGGTCGATTTTGTAAAGACACCGGTGATATGTTCAAGCTCGGGGAATATAACAGAGAGAAGCCTCTTCATATCTGCCTTCAGAGAGGTCACATAATCGGCAAGTTTTTCTCTTCTCCTGGCAAGGTCCTTAAGCTCTGTCGTCAGACAGTCAGGTACCTGTGCAGATAAGGTGGCTTGTTCCTGCATGAGAAATTGAGCAATCATGAGTGCATCCTTCCTGTCGGTTTTTGTTTTCCTCAGGGAACGTTTTGAGAACCCATTAATAAGAAGGGGGTTGATAACAGCAACTTTGTAGCCGTTTGCGGTAAGATAAGAGAACAGGGCAATATGGTAAGAAGCGGTGGATTCCATGCCCAGGAGGAAAGATTCCTTATCTGTTGGCAAACAAAGGGTAAATTTCTTAAATCCCTCACGGTCCATTGTACAGGCCAGAGAGAATACTTTTTCTCCTTGTTCTCCTATACCGCATGCATCAAACTTTTCTTTCGATACATCGATTCCCACAAAGCAATTCATATCGCGCACCTCCTGTGGTAATATATGAAAAACAGGGTTACCTCCGGCCAATCCTCCTGTAATGACAAGGGCTCTTTAAAGGCCCAATCAACTTATCATGGCTCCAAGAGGCAGGGAACAGACTGAAAATAAGGGTTCGGCGACCCAGGAAGTTGTAAGTCCCCCTGCCTTTCTTGGGGCAAATCTTACCTGTTTATACGATTGTTACACAGGAATTAATGGTAGGAGGAAGCTGTCGAGTACGCACAACACCTACGAAGCAAGTATAAGGACTTTTTCCTTTAATCGCGGATTACCGAAAGAAACAGAGAAATTATGATTCCGTTGGTTCAAATACAAACCCTTTCTCTCTGAACAATTTAAGACATACCTCCACTACCATCTCATCATAAAGTATGCCTTTGTTCTTTTCAATCTCCTCAAGGGCTGCTTCTATGCCTTTGGCAGGTCTGTATGGTCTGTGTGAAGCCATAGCTTCAACAACATCAACCACAGCAATAATCCTTGCCTCAATTAGGGTGTTGCCACCATTTAAACCCTGCGGATACCCTGAACCATCTAACCTTTCGTGGTGTTGAAGGACTATTTCAGCTATTGGATAAGGCAATTCAACATCCTTTAATATGTCATAGCCTGATTGAGAATTCACCCTGATCAGACTCATTTCTAAATTTGCAAGTTTGCCGGGCTTACTTAAGATTTCTGCGGGTATCGATATTTTTCCGATATCGTGGATAATACCTGCCATACGGATATTCTCAACTGTATCATTCGGCAATTCCATCTCTTGAGCAATTGTACGGGAAAGGTTCGATACTCTCTTCTGATGACCTGAGGTATAGGGATCGCGTGTCTCTACTGTCAATGACATGGCATGAATGGTGCCGGCTAAGGATTTTCTCAGTTTCTCTGCGGTAGCTTTCAACTCTTCATCTGCGAGTTTGCGCAAAGTAATTTCTTCAGTGGTGCCCTCATAGTATAGAAATTTGCCGTTCTCATCATAAACAGTACGGGCATTGATAGAACCCCAGAAGGTGCTGCCGTCCTTTTTTCTCAGTTGCAGTTCAAAGCCTGTTATTAAACCTTTTTCTTGAATGATACGGAGAAACTCATTGCGCTCATCAGGATTAACATAAACCTGTCTGCCGATATCTGTGATAGTTTCAATCAATTCCTCCGGTGAGTTATACCCATATATACTTGCGAGCGAAGGATTGACAGTAAGGAAACGTCCATCAGGTGTTGTCTGAAATATACCTTCAACGACGTTATCGAAAATAGAGCGGTATTTGGATTCGCTCTCTTGCAATGCTTTTTCTGCCCACTTGCGCTCTTCCACTTCTTTATTCAGTTTATCACGCGATACCGTGGTAACTTTCAGCTTTTCCGCCATCATATCAAATGAATCTGATAAATCACCAATCTCATCGCGGGTTTTGATATCTGTCCTGTAATCGAGGTTACCTTCGGAGATAACCTCTGTCCCTTTCCGGAGCCTTAATAACGGTCCGGTTATATTGCGAATGATGATTATTGAAAAAACAACAACAATGAATGCAAATACCACGAAAGTAATGTTGATGTAGAGATTGGCAAGTTCATGTTGACGTTTCACCTTATAACCGATGATTTTCTGCAAATTTAGGCCTTCTGAATATACACCGTGTTCGCTGACCATAAGCTGGCTCAAGAGCCTTTCACTCAACTCATTTGTTACAGCGGTTTTTGGGGCCTGTTCTTCGTCAAGAATGATCAATTGTTTAAAGATATTATTTATCTTCTTGTTGGCCTGAATTATGTTTGCGGCGGCAGCTTTTTCATCGGGTTCATCAAATGTTTCAGAAATTATGTTCGTAATTCCATTGAATCTATTGTTGAGCAACAGCCACTGATTTTTTGTACGTTCATTCCTGAATCTGAAATACTCATCCCGTATCTGGGCCGTTTCGAATATGGCAAAATTCAGTTCTTTTACTGATTTTTCTTTTTCCACAAGGGCACCATATTTTTTTTCCCATGTGATGTTCATCAGTATTGCCAAGACGGAAAAGGCAACTATAAGCACGATAATTATTAAAAGCTTTGTTCTTATCATCATGCCGTATCACTCATTTGACAATTCTCACAGACTCGGGTTTTACTGCCTTCATTGCATCCAAATAAAAATAGTCAAGATAGTTGGGAGTTTTGGTCTTGTCTGTGAGTCTGTTTTTCATAGCCCATCGCGCTTCGTCCTCAATCGTTGTTAACAAGCCGTTGTCAAGGGTAAGATTAAAATTAAAATCATCCCATACAGATTTTAACAGTTCCTCTTCAAGCTTCAGGCTGCCCTTTGACATTATGCCGATAGCTTCACTTTTATTCTGCTTGATAAAGACGATAGCCTTGTCTACTGCTCCTAATATCCTTTTCAGCGTCTCCGGGTGTTCCTGCGCATATCTTTTCATCGTAAGAAGGTTGAATGTTTCCCTGAAGAGTTCTGTTCGCGGTAATCGTGTCACTTTGTCAGACATAGCCTTTTTAGCCATGTATCCATAAGGTTCAAAAACTGCAATCGCATCAACCTTGCCTGCCTGAAGCGCTTCAGGCAGGCAAGGTGCCGGAAAACTCATCAAAGTAACGGAAGATAAATCAATTCTGTTTTCAGAAAGATAGATATGTGTAAAGAAATGGCTTGATGTCCCTGCCGTCATGCCAATCTTCCTGCCTTTCAGGTCAGCAGGTTTAGTTATCCCCCTGTCTTTTCTGACAAGCATCTTGCTGTCGTCATAACTGCTTACAAAGGTTACAAAGATTACATAATCATCACGAATAAAGCTGCTGAAAACCACCGGGGTTTCCGCTACCGTCGATATGTCAACCTCTCCTCTGAACATAGCCTCCATCGCAGGTTTTCCAAAAGGGAAAGGCTTGAATGTTACGTCAAGACCCGCATCCGAGAAATACCCCTTTTCTTGGGCTATAATTATCGGTATTGACAGAATCAGTGAGGCCACGCCAATGGTTACCTTCTCCTTTGGAGCGATTGTCTTTTCCTGTTTACTGCAGGAAGCAGAGGAGATTATTAATCCAAATATCAGCGGGATTATTAATATATATCGAATAAAATGTTTATTTATCCTTACCATATCCTGACTCCTTTCAATTCTCATACCTCATAAAAGGTAATAAAATTCAACGGGAATGGAGATAAACCCATTTTGTTGTCTCCATCTATTTACATTATACACAAGATCATTAATTGTTTATTCTATTTTTTGCAAGGCAAAGCACATTACGGACAAATAATAATTTCTGTGTATCCATATTGGGGATTGCCGGTTGAAATATTGTATCGTTGGCTAACATTGGTTGTTATTTGTTACAGGAAGTTGTCGAGTACGCACAACACCTACAAAGAGGTGCGCTACACGGTTTCGAGGAAGTGAGGATTACGAATTGTAATAGAGTATAACGATGAATTCAGCCACCATTGGCCTTCGACTGGAATGACGGGCTATACCATTCCGTATTTGACTTCAAAGTCATTAATCCAATCCGTATGTTTTGGGTTTTCCCTGAGCAACCCAACCAGTTCTTGGATACTTATTGAGACTATTCTGTCTTGATACTGTACGGGAACGCACTCCATTAAGAAGGGTATGATTCCTCTTGGTTGGCTTTCAGATTTACAATGAAATACTGGGCTTCGCTCATCGCTTAACAGGACAAAAGTTCCATTTTTCTTTATGCTTAGCAAGATTTCTCGAAAGAACTGGTAATGAGCCAAGAATATGCATTGCCTTTCGTTTTTCACGATTGTCGTTATGCCGTATTCTTTCATCAGATGCCAATAACACCGACCTATAAAATGGAGATAGCAGCTTTCCTCCTGTCCAACCGGGTTGCGACCATCGCAGTCCCCGTTCGAGAAAACTGAGCAGCCGCCGAACTCCTGTTCGACAAGCTTGCTCTCCATGAAAATGATGGGATTTCCGGCAGAATCCTTAAAAACAATATCTATGGAGGTCGGTTGTCCAACATCCTCCCGAAACACGTCTCTATCCTCATATTCAAACTGGGCATGATCAATCCTCGAAGCCGCCGAAACATGCTTCTGCTGTAATAGCTCGATGAGAGAGAAATAATCATTTCGGGTTATCTGCGGACCTATGAGGTTGAAAGTCATAGCCTGGCTGCTCAAGCCATGGTGCACGTACTTGTGAAGGGGAAAGGGTTTGCCCTGCTTTTCGCATTCAGAACTAACGTTCTGGATGTATTCCTCAACCTCTTTAAGAATGATATTGTTGCCCCAGTCACTCCACTTCGAAAGACAATAAGACATTTTGGGATGAGTCTGAAAGTGTCTGCTATTGAACCAAGCTTCAGATGCATTCTGCAATTTCTGTTTAAAATCTTTGTGTCTTGGAAAAGGCCATTTTTGTGCGAGTTGCCGGCTATTCATAAGTTTTCTTTCTTGCCATACGACGTCTCTTGCTGACATCTTTACTTTCTCCTTTTTCTTCGTTTAGAAAGCTGTTCTGCCTCGGATTTAGGAAGCTTTACCACCTTGCTCGAATAACGTTCCCCCTTGCATCCATGAGCATAATAGGACCAGTGAACCATAGAATACATATTCGCACTTGTGTTGCAATGATACATAGCATATCCCCATGGGTCAGGCCCTCCGACCTCTATAAGGTAGAAGTCAAGTTCCTTACGTGCTTCATCCAACATGGCTGTATTCTCAGCATTGTCTCTTTCCATCAACCAAGTCACGGGAAAGTTACAATTCTTTGGTTTACCAATCAGGGCAACTGGACGCCATGACTCATAGGGAGATGAATGAGCGTCGCCATAGCGCAACTCTATATGTTCTTTTGTTGGGTCGACATATCCTATTGTCCACTTACATTGTGCCTTCAACTTTTGCATGATAATCTAATATACTTTCTTTTTTTAAGGTACTTCATCAAAAAATAAGCCGCTCCGTGTGCTTCCCCGATTTAGCACTTTCTCTTAAGTGCTTTTTCAACCGTGCGGCGCTTAACATCCTTATTTTGAACAAGGACCAATTCATAATCTAAAAGAAGTCTAATTTCATTATCGGTTGTATTGTCTCTCATAGATTCAATAAGTTTTTTAGCGTTTGCCGTTTGATTGGACCTCCGAAACAGGTCAATAAGTATGATGGTGGCATTCATTTCATATTCATCCGCAATTGTCTCGCCCTTTCCCAATAGAGATTCCAGTGATTCGGCAGCCCGACGCCTGCACAAGACAGCTTGGTCATCTTTTTTATCGTCATCACATGCCCATGCAGCATGAATAAATGACCATGTTCTGCCAACAAGATCTCCTGTGGCATTATCCGTCATTGCCTTACAAAGAAAAGAGTTTGCAAGTTCGGGGTAATCCCGGTTATTCAACTGCTCTTTGTAATCTGTTGTTTGGATAACTGTTTTTGCTTCAGTATGGCTCTCTTCTATGTCACCAGAACAATAGCCACAATTAGGACACCTAATAACCGATTCATGCATGGTAAACCTATTCTCTGTTGAAGGACGGCTGTCAAGGGCAGCCAACGCGTCAAAGCATGTACCCGAACGCCATGGGAGTATTATTGTCCAACCGCAGATACTGCAATAACTTTCTATTTTTCGCCCCATGGTCGTATGTCGTTCCTTTGATTAGTATGGGCTAATGATAATTTTTTGATTTATTTACTCGCCTTTTTATCATTTATGTGCACACTTAACCAAACCATATACTCGATATTTCATGTATAAAATCAATTGTGTTCTAATTTCCGTAAGATTTCAAGTAAAAAACTTTTGGCTGCGCAACTGAATGCCAGCTGAAATCCAGTAGCCCTCTTATAAATATCAGAGTGGTGCTTACAGGAAGACAGCAAGCGTGTCAGCCCAAAACTGTTCAGCAGTTGACAATCATTAAAACTTAGGACTGTGGATCGAAAGTGAGAAGAGTATTGCCATTTGGCGGAGGCAATATAGAAAGCCCCCCTGCTATGGGAGGCTTTCAAATGCAAAATGAAGTTCAGGTCTTATAGCTTGCGAACATTCTCAGCACCAGGGCCCTTAGGGCCTTTGACGATATCGAAACTGACACGGTCGCCCTCAGCCAGAGATTTAAAACCTTCCCCCTGGATTGCGGAATGATGTACGAATACGTCGTTGCCACCCTCCTGCTCAATAAAACCAAATCCCTTTGAATCATTAAACCATTTGACTTTTCCTTCTGGCATCCTCATTCTCCTTTAGTGTTGGGTTTCTTCGTGAAATCATTTCACAAAAATAAGTATGAATACTTCTTCCCGAAAATGCAAGGTTATTCCCTATTTACCGCCACGTACTGATTGCCAGTTGAAATGATCAAGTTTCCATAACTCCTCGGGATTATTGATAACAGGAAGAAGTACATATAGTGACCGATCGTCAGCTTAAAGAAATAAGGTTTTTTGAAAAATCATTTTGTGCCTTTCTCCAAAATAACGAAACATTCCATTGAACAATATTTATTTTTCAAAAATGAAAGTATCCCAGGTCACGGTACACCCACCTTTCTTTCAGGTATAACCTGCGAAGATCCATACAGGATATTTGTTGCCTCCATCTCCTTAATAATCCGTCCCACTCCTTCAAAGTGAATCAAATTATTGTCATCATTATAAATAGCCCTGTTAATCCAGCCGATTCTCATGGCTCCTATTTCTTGCATGAGTGAGCGCGTTAAAATATCAGGCGTAAATGATTCCAGATGTTTCATTATTATATTTCTTTCACTTTCCGGCAACATATCAAGAAAGTTTTCGCCGATAACAACAGGGAATAAATTCATACACATATCATTGGCATATAATAATGTCCCGTCCTTCAGGAATCGAACCATAAGACTTTTTTCATCTTCCCGGAACATTATTCTGTCAAAAAAATCATCGAGGCTTATTATTTTTGTTGTTGAGGCCCTTATTTCGGAAAATATTGAGGCCCTTATTTCAGATGATGTTACTTGTGCTACGCAGTCTTCTTTGTTTTTGCCCCCCCGCTGCTCTCCCTTTTGTACCCCGACGTTTTCAAATCAGTCAGCAATACAAGGTGTTTGGCTGCATTGAGAATGTATTCCTTTCCTTCTTTAGTTAATTGTTCGCAGGCTTCACAGATTTTTTGAGAAACAGAATCAGCGTTACAGGTAGTAGGAGGTGTGGAAGAAGCATCGACGGCAGGAGCGTCTTTAATGAACATTGGTTCTATACCTAAAAATAGATATTCAGCACTTATATTTTTACATATTGTAAATATTTTTAGATAATCCGGACTTTTACGTTTTTTCCATGCAGATATTGTAGCAGGCTTAACTTCAAGAAATTCAGCCAGTTCGTAATCTTTAACAAATCCGTAAGCCTTCATTAATCTATCTAAAAATATATTTACATCTTGTAATTTTTCTCTTGACATATTTACACCATGTAAATTATTATTCCTTCAATGGGGGTTAAATTAAAAATATTACTTCTCATAATCGATTTACCGGAACGGGAGGGGCTCGTAAGAGCGACCCCCAAACCCCATCGCCTCCCGTTTCCGGGATACATACCCAAAAAAGGGCAAAGGGCTCCTGCCTCTGTGTTGTGTTTCATTCCCGGACAAAATGATTCTTTCACATGGCCGGGGCCTTTGTCAATCATAAATTATATTCTACCCGGCAAAACGTACCGGGTCAATTATGAACCGAGGGGGATGTCATAATGGAGAACCACGAAGCGCTGCAGGTGGCTATAGCCGGAGAGACCCGCGAACATGCAAAGAGGCTTGGTCTTTCAATGTCCTCGGTAAATAAGTGGCAGGAACCCGCCGTTGACTTTTCTGACTCAGGTTCCTATAACCCGCTGGACCGTATTGATACGATAGTAAATACTGCCCTTGATCTTAATATCCCCAAAGAAAAGGCATTAATGCCCATATACCAGCTCAACCACAATCATGACCTCATCTGTTTTGCAGTGCCTCCTGCTGGTGTCTATCCCATCAACCAGGCCCTCATGAGTACGATAAAGGAGTTTGCCGACACTGTGCAGGCTGTATCCGAAGCTCTCCTTGGTGATGACCGGATAGACAAGATAAAGGCAAAGAAGATCATCAAAGAAGGGAATGAGGCGCTTCGTGCCATCGGCATCCTGATCCACAGTGTCAAGGAGGCGGTGAGATGAAAAAAACAAAAGTCCTGGGACAGAAAGAAATCACCGACAAGCCGACAGCGGCCAACACGATTGTCATCGAGCGGGACACACTCCTTGCAGCCGTCGATAAGATCAAGACGATCGTCAACGGGAAAATTAACCTGCCTGTATTAAAAAACTGCATGGTCGATTTTTCGTTTGAGAAAGGGATATGCATATGGGCTACCGACCTGGAGCTTACCGCCGTTGTCACAATCCCCCATGAAATAGATTCACCCGGCAAGGGGCCATATATGCTCCCCGGCGCAATACTCCGAGACAGTTTGGATAAGATGAAGCAGGGACCCCTTGATATCGAATTCGCCGATGACAAAAGCATCACTCTGCGCCAGGGCGGTTTTGATATCCGGTTTCCCTGGCAGGACCCGGAGGATTATCCCGGTATAAACCTTATGGGTCCCCGGGAGCAGGTCCTTACCATAGACGGCGACGCCCTTACGCGCGGCATTGAAAGGGTGATCTATGCAATCGGGAAGGATGAAGCACGTTTTGTCCTGACAGGCATAGGCCTCCGTATATCCGATGAGGAACTGCATACGATCGGCACAGACGGCTTCAGGATTTCTCTCTATATTCAGCCTGCCCAAGGGGCGGACGACATGGAGACAATCGTCATCCCGAAGCGCGGTGCAAAATTCGTGGCTGACAACATAGGAGAGAAAGACATTGTTTCTGTATCTGTAGTAAGAGGCAATAACGGGGAGAGAAAAACCGTCATTTTTGAAACCCCCACGTTGACATTGCAGAGCCGCCTTATAACAGAAACTTATCCCGATTATCAGGTCACGCTACGCTCAAAGGAGGATGTCAGAAACTACCCCTGCAGGGTATCTGTGACATACATGGCCGATGCGTTAGCCAGGCTCGCGGTGCTTGGGAAGCTCGGTGAATGCCCGCGCATAACCCTGAGGCAAAACCGCATTGACTTCGAAGCTGAATCTAATATTGCCGTAATCCATGATTTTGTTCCTTTAACCGCTCCCGAATCGACAGATGAAATGCCCTTCTCCATAAATGCCGGGCATTTTATCGATGCCTTCAAGCACATCGCGACGCCTGCCGCTGAAATAATCTTCCCGGGTTCATACGGCATGATCAGGATCACCGACCATGCCGAGGGAGAAAAGCCCCGGCACATCCAGGGCATCATGCCCATGCGCATGTAAAAGGAGTGAAATATGAAGGTCAATAAGATGATAGACCAGCAGAATGAGAAACGGATGACAAAGAACGAAAAACTCCGGCAACGATACAGGCGCATCTTCTTTATCGTGCTTCTGGCCTCGGCTTTCTTTGCCGGGTATTCTATCGGCGGCAACGATCAATGGTGGGAGGGGTACCGCCTTGGAGAGGATGCCATGGCCTCCCATATTAGGAATGTGATCCGGGACAAGATGAAAAACCCGGAAATGAGCCCCTTTTATCTTGCTGACATCGGTATCTATTTTACGCCCAGGGGAGACAAAATCGTCACAATGCGTTTTCTGGATACCAACGAACCCGCAGCCAAAGTTCTGGCAGGACTTGGAAAGAGTGGAGAGTGGCCATGAGTGCAGATAATCCCAAAGGGGAAGTTTAGTAATGGGAAGAAGTAACCGACCACGAGAAGGGCACCGTGAACGAGTGGCTGGAAAAAGGCATTTCCGGGGAAGGGTATCTTTTGGCCTTCCCGGGGTTCCGGGGTGGGTAACGTTAAAACTCGGTCACAAAAAAATGGTTGCCTTTATGCGCTTGGATATCCGCCGTCTGTCGGTGGCAGACCATGAAAGACTTTTGCGTATGGCTCAAGGAGATCCCACGGCAGGCCATACGCCCCCTTCCAAAGAGGAGTCCGAAGGCGGTCCCTGAATGAAAGTAAAGAAATTACAAAGCAGTAAAAATGCAAGCGACGAGAAATACATCAATGCGAGAACGCCTAAAACTCCAGTCACCCCGCTCTTTACTTTTGACCGTGACGGCCGGGTTGCCGATATACATACGAAACATTATGGCTGGAGACCCATAAAAGAAGTGAACGTATATTTTCTCCAAAAGATTCTCGAATATCTTGAAAACGCCGATAAAAAATATTCCCATGCCTGGTATGCAGTGGACCAGGAATTAAAGCGCCGCCCAGCTATTAAGCCGCGAACGCATGAGCATGAGGAGATGATCGCTTGATAACAACTGAAGAACTTAAGCTCATTGAGCATAAACTCGATTTAATCATAAATTGGTTTGGAATACCGGATATTATTATTGCTCCAGACATCAAGGATGAGATCAGCCGCAAGGTGATTATGTTTCAAAAGAAAAGAAAAAAAGGATATAATGGAGGTCATGAGCGTGAGACCATATGGCAAGGGTAGATATGAAATAGACATATCTCACGGTCGTAATGATCGTTACCGTTTTATCTTCCCGGAAGATCCGAACAAAACAGCCACCCTTGCTGAAGCAAAAGAAGCTGAGGCAGAATTCCGCAGGGGAATGGGTTTTGATGCCACTATCGGCAAAAAGACAAAATTACGCCATTTTGCCGCCGAATATCTGGCAGATTGCGCTGTCCATGACGCTGAACGCACATATAAAAAAAAGAAGAAACTCCTCTACGGATACATACTGCCATATTTTGGTGAAATGAATCCAAAAATCATAGCAGCATCCCGCGTTAATAGGTATGCGCAGAAACGGCTCACGGAAATTAAATCTCCATCGGCAGTCCAGGGTGGTAAAGAAGCTATCAATCAAGAAATAATGGCGCTCTCTAAATTCCTTAAATTTATAGGTCATCCCCCTAAAGAGAATTTTAAAAGATTCACGTTAATAGAACGTACAAAGGAAATACCGACAAAAGAGGAATTGTTGGCCGTTATTGATGCCATGGAGCCATTCTGGAAAGCATTCTATTATACTATGTATTATACCGGATGCCGCTCCGATGAAATAAAGCGCCTCAAACGAAAAGATATACACCTGCCACGCCGGTATATATTTATTTTTGGAAAAGGAAGTAAAGAAAGACTTGTACCTATCAATGACAAGCTGCTTGAAATCCTTAACGAATTTGTTGTCAATATTATCTCTGAGGAATCGCTTATTTTTCCTTCCCCAAAAACCGGCAAAAAGCTTGTATCTATTAATAAAGCCATTATGAGAGCTAAAGAAAAAGCGGGTATCAAATGGAAGCTTACGCCCCATCTTTTCCGCCATGCCTTCGGTACACACATGGTGCAGGCCGGCGCGAATATGAGAATGTTGCAATTGATTATGGGGCACGAGGATATCAGGACTACCACACAGTATACACACATCGCTTTTGGCGAACTTTATTTGCACGAGGTAAACAAACTCTAATTATGTTGTCAATAAATTGTGTTATAACCATTTGTAATAATAGAACATTATATAAGCCAAACAAACTCGTAATGAGCAGGCCGCGGGTTCGAATCCCATCGTCGGCTATTTTATTATCAAGGGTTTGCGTGGAATCTTCAAACAAGCTTTTTTTACTGGTGTCCCTATTGGTGTCCACCATATAATCTAACCTCTTTATTTCTTCCTGTTCAAAATCATCCGGTGAGACTACATAATATTTCATTGTTGTCTCAATGGATTTGTGTCCCATCCATTTTTGAAGCGTTTTCGGTGCAACCTTACCAAATACACACCAAGTAGCAAAGGTTCTTCTGAGATCATGAAAACGGACATCTTCAAGGCCTGCACGTTCAACGGTATTGTTAAAAGCGGTTTTTACATCATCAAAGGGTTTCCCTTTGGCATCATGAAAAATATATTCACCCTTCTTTTTATCCTGCATCTTGAGTAATTCCTTCAGAGCTTTTTCTTGAAGGGGAACAAACCTTGTATAACCGCCCTTCCCTTCTTCAACTTTGATGGTATTTCGTTCAAAATCAATGTGTTTCCATTTGAGTTTAAGCAATTCATTTTTTCTTAAACCGCTATGAATATCTATGATAATCATTGATCTAAGTTTTTCGCTACGACAAGCCAAGATCAGTTTATTTGCTTCATAGCTTGTCAGATAACGTAATCTTGCTTTATCCCTACCAAGTTTTATACCTTTAACCGGATTTTTAAGGAGGAAGCCCCAGTCTACAGCTTTTGTAAACATACCCTTTAATATTGCAAGGTCTTTGTTAACAGTAGATACTTTTACTTCTTTAAGCCTTTTGCTTTGATAGCTTTCTATCTCATAACGATTAATTTCATGCAGATACTTTTCGCCGAAAGTTACAATCAATATTTTAGCAGTGCTTTTGTAGTTCCTCGTCGATCTTATGTTTTCAGCGTGTGTTTTGAGATATTCCTCCATGAAATCTTTGAATAACCACTTCTTGACATTTCTTTCAGGAAACATTTTTTTCTCTGCTATTTCGTTAATGAGTTTTCGCTCATACTCTTTTGCCATCATTTTTGAAGTATGGCCCGGAGTAAAAAGTTGTCTCTTGCCTTCCTCATTGCGGATACGGACAAAATACAGTTTACATTTTAGCCGCTCGATGTATTTTTCAACTATCACTGCTATCTAACTCCCTTTACCTCTAATTCTGATATATAGGATTCTTTAAAGCGAACTGAGCGACCAAGTTTTAAAGGTTTTAATTTCCCTTCCATAACCCATATACGAAGACTGTTAATAGGCTTTTGCCACCTTGCTGAAAGGTCTTTGTAAGACAATAGTTTTGTTGCCATCCTTACCTCCTTTTTACTTCTTATCTTTGCTCTTAGAGCTTCCTTTAATCTTCTTCTTTGCTACTTCAATTATATCAGGATTGTATTTGTCCATAATAGGTGCAATCCTTTTTATGAACTCAACTAATTCCTTGCCACCTGCTTCTAATGCAGCCTCCCTGAAACGGTCATCCGGCGTATTTCCAAGGTTTTTTGTGTCTTCAACCATCATCTTTGCATAATACGCAATTAAGGAACCAATGGGGTATTTTTTAGCAAGTCCCTCAATATCATTTGCCTGGTTTGCAGAAGGATTCTTTTTTATATGTTCATCATATTTCTCTTGTAAATTTTGTAATTCTTTAGTTAATGAGGATTTGATCATGCCTTCTGAAGTTGTTTCATCCAAGTATTTAAACAGTGGTTCCCTTGCTGTTGTTTCTATAATGAATGACATCGGCACATTATATTCTGTAGATTTTTTCAGTTTCTCTTGAATTGGATTAAGGTACCTGTATAAATCTTTTACGTACTTATTTAGGCAGTAGGAAATATTTACTTCAGCATAGCTGTCTTTAAACATCTGAAACAATTCTTCATAAGGATGCTCTTCCATCGCAAATGACTTTACTTTTTTTGGCATCTCTTAACCTCCTTATTATTGATCACTACCATCATAATAATTCTTATTATAGCCATAAGCATATAATTGTCAAGAAATATTTTTAGTTTTTTAAATTATTTTTTAAAATTTATTCTTCAATAATTATTGATTGAATGCTGAGATAACATGTACACCTACAACTAAGTAATTAAAAATAAATGAGTTATCTAGAATTACGGATTGTAACAGATAAAGCGATCAGATTTTATATTATTATGATCCCTTATTTCCCATGTGTAATTCTTTAATATTTCATTCTTTCCGTAATCTCATCTTTTGTCATATTATGGTAGGCACTACGAGGAACCCTCTCATAAATGCTCCACATATCATTCTTTTCTCCTGTGCTCAAAAATATACGCTTATCAATGCTACATATATAGCGCACCCTATCCTCAGTTAAATTATTCCAACTTGCTATAGCATGAGTAGACCTAAATTCATCACCTGAATTATTAGTTGTATTCTCTCTGAGCCATTTATAAATGCGATTACGTTCAATCTTTTTGTAGCCTTGCTATGTATATATTTAACCAGCCAGACAGTTAATCCAGCTATTGCGCCACCAGCGCTACCTATAACAATGCCATCCACTATTGTTGCCATTTGTCTTATTACTCCATTTTATATGATATAATACTATCCTTAAACTTTAGGGTAAGCGAGTTAAATCCACTAATTTACTGAAGTCACTTTCTATCAAAATACGCATTGATTGACCTTTTTGAATAAGTTCCTCTGCTTTCCTGTGTTTCGAGCTTTTCGTATGGCCCGCAAGTTTCTTAATATCTTGATCTCCTACGACAAGAATTGTGGTATTTGCATTAACCCTATCATCAACAGCACAACCAGCCTTTGCAGCCATTTCAGAAGCCATCGGTCGTGGTATTTTTAGTTTTCCTGTAAAAACCAGTGTCTCACCGTAAAGAGCTCCCTCTGGATTGCCATTTCGGACGATTTTACCGGACTGATATGGGAAGCCAATACCTCTTTCTACACGCTGTAGCCATTTGTGCAAATCCATCCCAGTCTTTTCAATAGCGGCAAGAAGAATGTACGCCGCTGCTTTTGCATCCTCAAGAGCGTCATGCTGTTCAAATTGATATCCGATAGCATCGCAAACATTTGCAAGACCATATCCGC
>Ga0351900_1043_pt2 | contig 32747 bp, 28 predicted proteins | sample BONcelHT113001D3_FD_205827 | JGI IMG/M metagenome (GOLD analysis project Ga0351900, IMG submission 205827) | Enriched cells from coal bed in the Powder River Basin, Montana, United States - BONCAT cells T11 rep1 HSBNCT.T11.300.1.D3 ...
TCTTAATGAATTGTATTGATTATATTTATTGGACACGTGATCTTAATGAACATATTTGATGAATTAGGGGATAAAAACACAGTTTTTCAAGAAAAAAAATTTTTAGATCACAGATTTTTACCAGATAAGCTTCCTCACAGGGAAGATCAAATTAAATCTATAGCTAAATATTGGATTGAAGCCTTAAGCGAGGTCACACCTCCTGATATAACTATATATGGTAAAACTGGAACTGGTAAAACTGCTGTGGCTAAATTTGCAATGAAACAACTTAAAGAAGCAGCAAAAGTTCAAGATATTAATATTAAAACTGAATATATTAGATGTACTGATTATACAACTGAGTACCAAGTTATAGCTAGATTATGTCAACAAATGGGCCGTGATGTTCCATACAGAGGGTGGACTAAAGCTGAAGTTATTAATACTTTTAGGAATTTATTTAAAAAAAATGCATTTGGAAAAGATCTTATTTTACTTGTCGTTTTGGATGAAATAGACATTTTACTTAGAAATGATGGTGATGGTATATTATATACACTTACACGTACTGATAATGTCGCTATACTTTCCATTAGTAATTATGTCGATTTTAAAAAATTTATAAAACCACGAGTTAGAAGTAGTTTAAGAGATAGAGAAATTGTTTTTCCTCCATATGGCGCTCAACAATTAGTAGATATCCTTGAAGAAAGGTCTAAATTATCTTTCAATAAAGATGCTCTGGAAGGTGATGTAATACCTTTATGTTCTGCTATGGCAGCTAAAGAAGAAGGCGATGCAAGATATGCTCTAGATTTACTTAGAACTTCTGGTGAGCTTGCTGATGAAAAAGATTCTGAAGTGGTTAAAGGCGTATATGTTAGAGAGGCTAAAGACTATATTGAACATAATAAAATCACAGATATAATAATGACTTTGCCTAGTCAACAACAGAGAGTTTTAGAGTCCATTCTTTATTTAACAAAACGAAAAGAAGAAATTACTTCAGGAAGACTTTATGAAGTATATAAAGATGTTTCTAAAGGAGATACAGTTTCTTATAGAAGAATTTTTGATTTTATAAATGAACTGGAAATGTTAGGATTAATATCTACTAATACCGTTTCTAGAGGTAGAGCTAAAGGAAGAACTAATATAATTGATTTACAATGCGATACTGCAGTTTTAGAAGATGCTATATGGGGAATGTAAACATATTTTTATAAAATTAATATTAATAATTAAAAAGATTTTATTAATGCATCTAAAAGTGCCATACGTACTGGAACTCCATTAAAAGCCTGATCAAAGTATTTATCATATGATGTGTTATCAACATCAGTTGATATTTCATCCAATCTTGGCAAAGGATGCATAACAATTAAATCTCTTCCTTTTAATAGATCTGCATTAATTAAATAGGCTCCTTTAATTTTAGAATATTCTTCTGGATCTGGAAAACGTTCTTTTTGTATTCTGGTAACATACAAAACATCGACTTCATCCAAAACTTGATTAATATCATCAGTTTCTTGGGTAACTGTTTTTTCTTCTTTTAAATCATGAAGTGTTTCTCGTGGCATTCTAAGTTCTGGAGGTGATACAAAACTCATTTTAGCACCAAACATTCCTAATGCGTAGGATAATGAATGAACAGTTCTTCCATATTTTAAATCACCAATTAAAGCAACATTCAACCCTTTTATTTTTCCAAACACTCTTTTCATGGTGTAAATGTCAAGTAAGGTTTGAGTAGGGTGCTGTCCTGAACCATCACCAGCATTTATTACCGGAACATCCACTATATCTGAAACATATCTGGCAGCACCCTCAAGATCATGCCTAATTACCAGTGCATCTGCATATTTAGATATCATACGGGCGGTATCAGCTAAATTTTCTCCTTTAGTAACTGAACTAGCTCCAGTTTCTGCAAAACCTATGACTCCTCCACCTAATCTCTTCATTGAGGTTTCAAATGATAATCTTGTTCTGGTGGAAGGCTCATAAAACATCATTCCCAAAATTTTACCAACCATTACTTGACTCATTTCCTGAGATCTGGCAACAGGTTCCATATTTTGGGCCTGTTTTAAAATAAAATTTATATCTTCTTTACTGAAGTCTTTGATAGAAATAACGTTTTTAAGTGAAAAAGACATTTAAACCATCCTAATTATTAATTATAATTAATTCTATTACTTGTCTATTTAATATTATATATTATTATACTGATCTATATAACGCATCATAACTTCCTGATAAAACTTAAGTAACCTGTGTGACCAACCATGCGTGTTTTTGGCCTGGTACCTTTAACTTTAACCTCTATCTCTCTTAATATACATTCTATACTATTAATCTGTGAAAAACCAACTTTTTTAGCTATTTTATGTAATATTTGAACTTGTTCTATATATGGCGCATAAACTGCTACCCATCCTCCAGTTTTTAAGCTATCATAAACTAATTCCATCATTTCCCATGGTTTTGGAAGATCCAAAAATACCAAATCAATATCTTTCTCTTCTATTCCTTCTTTTATATCTTTATTTTTAATTTCAACATTATCTAAACGAAATTGATCGATATTTGACTGAGCAATATTAGCGAAATCTTCTCTTATTTCATAACTGTACACTCTACCTTGTTTACCAACTACATTAGCAAAATGGAGAGCAATAGCTCCAGCTCCAGTACCTGCATCCACTACACGATCTCCACACCCCAATCCCGTATATGATATGACTATTCCAATGTCTTTAGGTAAAAGTATCGAACATCTGCGCTGCATAAGTTCAATTAAGTCATTTACATCAGCTTTTACAACTTTTATTTTTTTACCCAGATGTGTTTCAAGTGTATCACCAGGATTACTAATTTGAAGTTGTTCTTTTTTTATAATCCCTAGATCATTCTGGAAATCCTGGTCAGAATTAAATAGATATTTTTTCCCTCTTTCATCTATTAAAATAAACAAATTATCACCTTATTAAATTAAATAAATTCTACTGATCTTCCTCTTATCAGAGGTTTTCTTTGTTCTCATCAATAAGCTTCTTATCTTGATCCTTTTTTATCTTTTTGAACTCCATGTCCACTACTTTTTTAATGCTTTTAGCAATTTTTTTACCAATTCCATCAACTTTTTGAAGATCATTTTCTGAAGCATTTATTATGTTTTTAACAGATCCAAATTCTTCTAACAATTTACGTGCATTTATTGGCCCCACATTGGGTAAAGACTCAATAATAAAAAGTTTTTGTTCTAACAGCGTCAAAGGTTTTTTTTCTGTGCGAACTTGAACTGGCTGTTTTTCTTGAGTATTTTCTCTAATTGCAATACGTCTAATCATAGCAGCTGTATCTTCAGCAGATCTTGTGGGAATTATAGGTATTCCAAAATCAACTGCAATTGCTGCCAAGGCCCCTCTAATCGCATTAGGATTCATAAAACCGGAATATAAATTATCTCCTTCTAATATAATAACGGGTTTATCAAATTCTTCTACCATTTCTTTTGCTTGTTTATATAATCTTTTATCTGCAATGGAACTAACAAAATCAGATGCTGTTTTTCTTTCCAAAGCAATTTCATTTGTAATTTGATAATCTGCGACTGCCATAGACTTAATTTTTATATCCAAACCTAATTTACTCAATTCTCTTAAAACACGAGAATTTCCTTCCCTGGAATCTGCATATATAACTGGTTTCTCGGAGGCTATTGGTTGTTTATTATTCCCCATGATCTTTTTAACTTTATTTTCATCATCAGAATTTTCAGATTCTTCGATTATATCCGGATAATTTTGTGAAAGTGCATCCTCTTTCTGAGGTTTTATTTTTAGATTACTAAAAGCAGAAGGATTTCCCAACTGTTCTTTCATTTTTTTTTCTTTGTGAATACTTGACCAGTAATATCCTTCGTCTAAAGTTCCTTTTGTTATAAGAACTTTCATTTTACCTGTACTTTTCCTACCAGTACGACCTCTTCGTTGAATCATTCTTATTTCTGAAGGCACAGGTTCGTAAAGCACAACTAGATCCACTGCAGGTATGTCTATACCCTCTTCAGCTACACTTGTTGATAATAAAACATCATGATTACCCATTTTAAAAGCTTTAATTACTTCTTTTTGTTTTTTTTGGCTTAATCCTTTTTCCCCATTTCTTTTTGCTTGACCAAAGAATTTTACAGCATTTATATTCTCTTTTTCACAAAGTTGAAATATTTGTTCAAGAGTGTCTCTAAACTGGGTAAAGACAATTATACTTGATTTTCCATCTTTTAACTCACTTTTAATAATTTTAATTAGTTTATTAATTTTAGGATGTTCTATTCCCATTTCATATGCTTTTTTTGTCAGTATCATGGCCGGAGCAAAATCAGCATCTACTAAAAGGCCTTTAGAAGCTTTAGTATTCTTTTTTTTGAGTCTTAATAAATATTGTTGTAGATTACTTATTCCTTGTGTTTCTAACAGTTCAATGGAGTGTTGAATATTAATTGAAGCAGCAATTAGTGAAATAGCCCTGAAACACTCTTTAGGAGGTGAAGTACTTCTAGCAATACGATTTTGAACTCGACCTCGGGCCATCAATAGATCTTTTTTACCAACAGAAATTGTTGGAAGTATACCCATATTCTTCAGTAACTTTAAACGGTGCTTAAGAGCCTTATTTAAGTGCTTTTTTATTTTTTTTTGTTCTTCTCCCATTTCCACTTTTACCCATTCTACATCAATCGGATTGAAATAGGGAGAAACATCTGGATCTTCCTCACTTTTAATAATAATTTCTCCTATAAACAGATTTTCACAAACGAATTTTATTTTTTCTTTATCTGATCCTGGTGACGCTGTTAAACCTAAAATAAGAGGATTTCTAGCTTCTTGAAGATAACGAGAGGCTAGATAAACATATGAATATGAACCGACGCCTCTATGGCATTCATCAAATACTATTAAAGAAACATCTTTTAGAGAATATCGTTTATTAATCAGATCAGATTCTACGGTTTGAGGAGTTGCACATATTATATGAGAGTCATTCCATCTTTTTCTTCTTTCTTCTGGTTTTATTGCTCCTGTAATAGATGTGGAACTAACCATTAAAAAATCACGAAAACTTTCCTCATGCTGAACTACTAGAGGCTTACTTGGAGCTACAACTAAAACTTTAGAGCCTTTAATTTTTTCCAGACGATCCGCTGATATAAGTGCGGCCACAACAGTTTTTCCCAGAGCGGTAGGGGCTACTATCATAGTATTCCCTTTTTTCAAAACATCTGCAGCTAGTAATTGTTGATATAGACGAGCTTCCACCTTTTTAGGATGAACTAAGGGATGACTGATATACTTTACCATAATTTTAGTATATTAAAAATAAACTATATATAATGTGTTTTTAAAATGAAAATAAGTATAATTAATTTGAGTTGCAAAATTTTCATATTATAAAAATCAATAAATTTTAATTTTTTGTAAAAATAATTTTTATAAATTAAAAATAGAATTAATAGATATCTGCACGATTTTCATAATACTATTTTTTTACAATTAAATTCTTGAAGTCATCAAAAACAACTTCTAGACCACACATATTGGGAACATAATTAGCAGCTTTTGCAGAATCCACCCCAATAACTTCGAATCCAAGTTCTTCTATAGGAGAAACCACCATACAAGTATCACATACCAGCTTACCTCCGGCTTTTTCAATCATTCTGGAGTAACCCATACGATCAGAAGCAGCTTTCATATTAATAGAAGTACATAACCATAATTCATTTTTTAATTTTTTGCCTTGAAGAGTTTCAGCTATCTCTCTTATTTCATCTAATGACGCATGAGGACATCCTAAACATATAAGATCTGGCGTTTCACTACTTGTGGAAAGATTTTCTCTAATCTCTTTAATTTCTTCTTCTCCCACTGTTATTTTATCAGCAACTTCTTGAGATAAAGCATTTTGATTTTCTGGAGTTATTCCTTCTATATGATATAGGGCTACTGCACCAGAAGAAGCCAAGGCTGCACCTAATCCTTTAAGATCATCTGCTACTGGCCTATTAACCATTTTAAAATAAGGAATCCCATCTCCCACTTCTTTACCAACTAAATAACCCAGAGCACCATAATCTGCACCTTTGAGAGAACAATCTACTTCTATTGTGATAGTTGCTTTTCTATTTTCTTCCAGATGATAACCGTAAGCTGGAGTTTTTCCACATATGGCCGCTGCTAAGGCGCCTGGACCTCCTTCTCGATTAGTTTTAGCTCCTAAAACAGAGTTTCCATAAGCAACAGCAGAAGATTCTGACCATGCAATATGAGAACCTTTTAGTGGTACATTTCCAATTAGATATGGGGTGCATGTGCAAGTAGTCATTACATCCATCTTTCCATATGCATTAACAATACGTTTTTGTCTTTTGGCAAATTCTGAAGAAAATCCCAGCTCTTTCCAATGTTCAAGGTCTATCCCTGCAGGATTAAGAGTTGATGGTATTTTAGTTTTTGCTTGATGATCTAATGCTAGATCTTCTAAGTACTCCATTCCCGCATCCCCAATGGTCTTGTAGGATACTCCAGAGACCTGGGCAGAAGTAATATTTACAAGTTTTTCTGCGTCATATATGTCTCCCAGAGCCACTAAAATTTCCATGCTTTTTTTTATAGTTTTTCCATACTCTCCCTGGTACATTTTTTCTTCTTTTTTGGTAAGGTACATGATATCCCTTTAATATTTTAATTATTTTGAAAATTAAGGTAATTATAAATTTAACTTTATGATTATTTTCTTTGATTTTTTACTTAAATTTATATATAAAAATTAATTTTTCCTGAATAAATATTTATGATAATTAAAATTGAATATAAAAAATAATAAAATAAATAATGTTATCTTTGAAGCTGATGTCCGACTATATCATCAACAAGGTTAACAAAATTATCCATTTCTTTATATGAAATCATAGCACCCGCTGCAATGTCATGACCACCACCAGTCCCACCAAAACTACTAGAAGCATCTTTAAGGGCCTTTCCTAAATCCACGCCTTTTTTAACCATAATGCTAGTGGTTCTACTTGATATTTTTACCATGTTATCCATTCTTGAAAATGCTAAAAGTGGAAGGGATGGGTTTAAAGTTTCCATAGAAAGAGCTATACTAGAAATAGTCCCCATAACACTTTTGCGAGGTTTTTTATCAGCGTAAAGATACTGAATATTTTCCATTTCTATGGAACCTTCTCTTTTTATCCAGTTTAAACCATCAACCAGATTCTGCCGATATTTTCGCTGAAGATCAAGTGCTACTTCCAATGCATCATTTTTTTCACCTAGACATATGCTCATCCCAAGCCCATATTTTTTATTTTTACCACAAGCATCTAAAATACGGGAATAATCTTCAATATTTCTTAAAGATGGTGATTCTTTAGGATTACTGTATGAATCTGAGAAAATTTCAGGATTTATATGTATCAATTCATCTTTTAGAATGTCTTTCTCTTCAGAACCTAAATCTGAAAATTTGATTCCATATGAAATTCCCATTTTTTCCAGAAATTCCATTGATTTTTCAAGATCTCCTGATAATCCTGGAAGCACAGGATTAAATGTGTAAGCCAGGGATTTATATAATGGCTCCTCGTTTTTTGAGGCGATTTTCAGGTCCTGATGTACTTCTACTGAACCATGTTTAACCCCTTCTTCCAGAATAAACTTATTAATTCCTAAAAAACCATCGTAATATTGCATATCACCAAAAGCACCAGCTAAAGCCATTCCTGCTAAAGATTGTTTATTCATACCTCTTACGCTCAGATAAGTTACTCCTGAGGCGCTGACTTCTCTACTACCATCCACTCCGAACAAATGGGGATTAACATGTGTTATATTGCTATTTATTTCAAAATCCATGGGCTGATGATGATCGGCAATTATAACATCTCCCTTAATTCTGGATATAGAATCCAGATAAGCACTACCCATATCACAAAAAAAGAATAGTTGATATCTTTCCCGGACTAATTTTTGTATAAAACTGTCTTTAAGTCTGGGAACGATACTGATATGGAATTGACCATTTTCTTGGGATATAGCATTAGCTACCACACCTGCAGCTGATATGCCATCTGCATCGTTGTGGGAAATTATCCTAACAATATTCTCTTTTTCCAGATGATTTTTAAGAATCTGGCAGGCTTCATCACCTCTATTTAACAAGGAGGGCTGCTTTGTTTGGGTCATATCTCCATCCTTCTGGCATTACGCCTTCTCGGACATAGTACCTTCCAAGACGCCGAATTTGTGATTCAATTATTTGTAATCCTCTCTTGGTGTGTAGGTCCTTGGGATTTTCTTTTAAGTGATCCCTGATATTAACTGCTTTTTTAATAAGATTCATTAAATCTTCTGGATAATCTGGCTTTTGGCCATGTTTTTCTAGAATATGTGTAATTTTACTTCCAGTAACTACTTTCACATCTGGAATGCCGTACTGATCTCTCAAAATGATTCCAATTTTACTGGTGGAATTTCCTTCTTTTGTGAGTTTTAATATCAGTTCTTCAATTTCTTCGTTGGAATATTCTACCCAATCAGGTTTATTTGCCATTTTAATACCTCTATTTTTATTATTTTCACAGTTTAACTAATTATATTAATAAATTCTAAACTTGTTAAGTTTAACATTAATTCCTCAATATTTGACTTATTTAATGAAATCTTGAAAATTATGGACTATTTTCTATTTTATAAATATCTTTGAAAATATGTGGGATGATATATTAATATCCTTTTTTGTTTTTATACCAATTACAAAAATGCTCTAATGATCTTCGACGATGAGAAAACTCATTTTTTTCATAGGTACTGATCTCCCCAAATGTTTTATTATTTTCAGAAGGATAAAACAATGGATCGAAAGCAAAACCGCAATTTCCTTTTTCTTCTTTAGAAATATGTCCTTTAACCGTGCCTAAAAAAATCTTGGGCTCGACATTGGGGGCGCTATACCCAATTACCGACCTGAATTCGGCGTATCGGTCTTCAACATTTTTCATAAGCTTTAGAATGCCTTTATTTCCAATTGTATCTTGAACATATGCAGAATATGGTCCTGGAAACCAATCTAAAGCTTTAATAAACAGCCCAGCATCTTCAACAATTACTGGTTCTTCCAATCGTTTGGCGACATGTTTTGCGCCATACTTGGCCACTTCCTCCAAGTTTCCCTGAAGTTCCGGATAGCCAATGTTAACATGTTTCAATTTAATACCAAACTTCTGGAATATATTTTCTGCTTCTTTTAATTTGTGTTGGTTACCTGTTATAAATGTTACCTTCATGTTATCTACTTCATTAGAATAAAGTTTTATAAACTTCATATAATTTTTAATTCATTAAATCTATTCATTTATTAATTTTATATATAATTTTAAATATAACGGCCCCGGGATTGTATTTCATTAATTTTATCATATATGCCTCTATTTCCAGAAAATTCCTCATATCCTTCCATAATACACTGGAAACACACCTTTGCAATCTGATAATGTATACTTTGTAGGGCCTTTTTAAGAACTAAAAGGTCCACACCTTTGTCTTCCAATAGATCAGAGAATTTTCCAAGACCAAAATCGATGAAAATAATTTCATTATCTCTTAAAATCATATTAGATGTTGTAAGATCTCCATGAATAATTCCCCCACTATGGAGCCGCGCAATTGTTTCTCCAATCTTTTTACAAATTTTTTTCCGGGATTTTTTATCAGCAGCACTCAGAATATCTTTAATCTGATAGCCTTCAATTTTTTCCATTATCAAAGATGAATTATCTAAATCAATATCCAATAGTACGGGGGTTTTAACGCTAAAACACTTGGACTGAGATAGGAACCTAGCTTCGTTTTTTGTTCGAGTTTTTCTTAGACTTTGATTCAGTTCATCTATACGATAACCTTTAGGGATTCTTTTTTTGATAATAACATCTTCTTCAAGCCAGCTGCTCTCATAAATATCTGCTTCTGCACCCTTAGCCTTTAATTCATCTGGAAGTTTTAAAAAGTAATTTGAACTTTTCATCCAAGGCACATCGACCTGGTCTGTTCGATAACGTTGAATTACAGTGGTATTCTCTAATGACTGACCTCCATTCTGAGCATAGGTTAGTTGACCCATCCAGGCAATCATGGCTCCATTATCCCCACAATATTTTATTGGAGGCATAAAAAAATCAACGTAATGTTCTTCGGCCATCAAAGACAGCATTTCTCTTAATCTTGCATTTGCTGCTACTCCTCCACATAACATAACCTCATTTTTTTCAGTGTGAGCCAAAGCACGTTCTGTAACTTCTACCATCATTGAAAACGCCGTTTCCTGTAAGCTATAACATAAGTCTTCAATCAAAAAACCTTTTTCATACTTTCTCTGTGCTGCTGTTAAAAGTCCCGAGAAAGATAGATCCATACCTTTAACTGCATAAGGAAGTTTTAAGTAATTCTGAGATTTATTTGCAAGTTTTTCCACTACGGGTCCACCGGGATGCCCTAAATTAACTTCCCTACTGAATTGATCTAACATGTTGCCCACGGCAATATCCAATGTTTCGCCAAAAACCCTATAACGTCCTTCATCAAAAGCAATAACTTGAGTATTTCCTCCACTTGCATAAAGCGTAACCGGATCTGTGGACCCTGTAGTAAGTTTTCCTATTTCTATATGGCCTAAACAGTGATTAACTCCTACTATTGGTACTTTAATGGATAAAGATAAACTTCTTGCTGCTGTTGCTACAGTACGTAGTGCAGGACCGAGTCCGGGGCCTTGAGAGAATGCTATTAGATTCACATCATCTAAATGAAGGTGGGCATCATTTAATGCATTTTTAATCAGAATGGGTATCCACTGTGCATGATGTTCCGCGGCTTCCCTTGGATGAATACCGCCCGAATGAGGAATTAGTGACTTACCTACAGAGGATAATATATGGCCTGTTTTATTTACTATTCCTATCCCTGTTTTTTCGGCGGTTCCCTCAATACCTAAACAAATTATTCCCGACATTATAAATCCTCTTAAAAATAATTATTAACAAATATTTGCTTTATAATGTATTACAATTAATTAGCAGTTTAATTATTTCTCTTATTTTATTTATGGGATTATTAATGATTTACATATTAATACCGATAAATAGATTATTTTTTAAATTAGTAATTATGATGTATATTAATTTAAATGTTCTAAAACTTTTTTATATTCATTTTTTCTTCTTATGAATTATAGTATATCATTTTAATGCCTATTTTTAAAATTTTAGAATTGTCATTAATTTATTAATATCATATTTTCCAATAAGTTCCATAAAAAATCATATTAATATCTCCCACAAATAAACTATGAGGAACAGGTGAAAATAATGTATGATGGATTAACTGTATATGGTTCAACTGAATTTCTAGATAATTTGATAGATAAAAAATCATTATTCTTATGTACTATTGCTACCACAGCAACTTCAAAAATACCTGGAATCACAGGTGCCGGTGCCAGCCCCGATTTAACTGAATATACCCCGGCAGCTGATGTGGAAATGATAGTGCACGATAGGCCTCTTTGCCTTACTGAAATCCCTAAAACTGTTTCCGATGGAGGATCAGCACCTACGCCAGCTATTATAACTAAAGCAGCATTAAATCTTGCAAAAATTCCTTTTATGGTTGCAAACGCTGGTGTTCTTGTCAAACCAAACCTTCCCTATATAAGCCTTGGTGAAATTCCAGGAAAAGATATTAGAACTGGAAAAGCAGTACATAATCCTAAAAAAATATTTGAAAATGGAAAAATATTAGCAGGGATGCTTTCTAATCTCACGGATCATTTGATAATAGGTGAAAGTACACCTGCTGGCACTACCACAGCATTGGGAGTTTTAACAGCATTGGGGTACGATGCTAGCTTTAAAGTTAGCGGTAGTTTAATTGAAAATCCTCACGATTTGAAGAAAAAAGTTGTAAGTGAAGGATTGAAAGCTGCGGGGATTCATTGGGGGGAGAAAGTTTCAGATCCTTTTAAGGCAGTCGAAGCTGTTGGAGATCCTATGATTCCTGCTGTAGCAGGTTTGATAATGGGTAGTCAAATACCAGTTACTTTGGCGGGAGGCACACAAATGACAGCTGTATGTGCTTTAATTAAATCTTTACAACCTGATTTTGATTTTTCACAAGTATGCATTGCTACCACAATTTTTGTGGTTGAAGATGATAATTCCAATATTCAGCATATATTAAAACAGATTGGGGAAATTTCTCTTTATGCTGCTGATCCCCTTTTCCATGAATCTGATAATGAAAACCTTCAAAGATATCTTTCTGGCTCCGTTAAGGAGGGTGTTGGGGCTGGAGGCGCTATTATGGCTGCTATTCTACAAGGAACGGATATTCATCAAATACTTCAAGAAATAGAAAATCTTTGTAAAAAAATTTTTTAAATTTCTTTACCAATATTAATTTTTTATTCCAAAATAATTATTAATATGATTAAAATTAAATCACATATGTAATAATTAAAGCACCTATTCCTACTATCCAGCAGTAATATGCGAATATAAGGAGATTTTTTTCTTTTATTAATTTCAAAATGATTTTAATAGCCACATAACCCGAAATGGCTGCTGCAAGAAACCCCATGACAAATACAGTTGTATTTACATCCATTGCTGTAGTAATATCCTTAGCCTGTATTAGTGCTGCACCTAATATTGCAGGTATGGATAGTAAAAAACTGTATTTTGCAGCTAATTCTCTTTCTAAACCTAATATTAATCCAATAGAAATTGTTGCTCCTGATCTAGATATTCCTGGAGCTATTGAACAAGCCTGAGCAATACCTATTATCAATGAGTCTTTAATTCTTAAATTATTAATTGATTTTTTGTCTTCAGGATTTATTCCCCTACTCACCATTTCGGATCCCCAGAGTAAGAAACCAGTTACTATTAAAAATATACTCACAGCTGGTAAATTATCGAATAAAGTTTCAAATGTACTCTTTAACAGAACACCAGCTAAACCCGCAGGTATGGTACCAATTATTAATAACCATGCTAGTTTTTTATATGGATCTTCCTGAAAGTTTTTTTTAAATTCTCCACGTGTTAAATCTTTAAGGCTGGAAAAAAATGACTTTAACATTTTAATAATGTCATTCCAGAAATATGCAAATACGGCGACTAGAGTTCCAACATGTAAAACAGTATCAAAAGCTAAACTAGACTGAACATTCAGAATTTTTGGAATAAAAACAAGATGTGCTGAGCTGCTTATTGGTAAGAACTCAGTTAATCCTTGCACTATTCCTATTATTATTGCTTGTAAAATATCCATTAAATCACCAATTATTTAATATATAAAATTTTAAAATAATTTTTTTAAGCACTTTAAAATATAATTAAAGACTTAATATCAATAAATCATATTATATTATAACTTATAACTAATAATTTAAAAGTTATAAGTTATAATTAATATATTTTAATTATATAATTCTTATTTCTAAATCATTTATAAATAAGTCAGCCAGCTGAAATAATCATTTATTTCACTGTTAAGTATCTGGAAAAATGTTTTTTGTAGTTTTTCAGTAACAGGTCCGCGCTTACCAGATCCTATAATAATTTTATCCACGGAACGAATAGGAGTTATCTCTGCAGCAGTACCTGTAAAGAAAATTTCATCAGCAACATATAACATTTCTCGAGGCAGTTGCTCTTCCCTAACTTCTAAATTCATTTTTTGAGCTAATTTTATCACGGAATCTCGGGTAATTCCTTTTAAAACTGAAGAAGACATGGAAGGTGTGTAAATTACATCATCCTTGATAATGAAAATATTTTCTCCACTACCTTCACTTACCATACCTTGATAATCCAGCATTAAACCCTCATCATACCCATTTTCAAGTGCTTCCATTTTTACTAATTGAGAATTCATATAATTAGCACCGGCTTTAGCCATATTAGGTAAAGTATTAGGAGCCATACGCCTCCAAGTTGAAATTCCAACATCAACTCCTTTTTCAAGAGCTTCTTGTCCAAGATAACTTCCCCACTCCCATGCAGCAATAACAACTTCTAAAGGACTATTAAGTGGATTTACTCCCAATTCACCCTTTCCTCTAAAGATTACAGGCCTTATATAACAACTTTTTAGGGAATTGGATTTTATGGTATCTAATATTCCTTCACAAACTTCTGCTTGAGTATATGGGATTTCCATTCTATAAATTCGTGCAGAATCGAACAATCTTTCAATGTGTTCTTCTAATCGGAAAACAGCAGAACCTTTTTTATTTTGGTAACAGCGTATTCCTTCAAAAACACTTGATCCATAATGAACAACATGAGATAGAACGTGTATTTTTGCATCGTTCCAATCAACTAATTTTCCATTAAACCAAATTTTTCCTGTTTCATCCCATGCCATATTATTACCTCGATGAATTCATTATTGTATCAATTTAATTATTTTAGTAAGATCACTTCTTAAATCTATCAAAGAAAAACAGATTAAACAACTAAATAATCTTGATAAAAATTGTATTTCAAATTTTTATTATAACATTATTAAATATAAATTATTGCTAATTTATTTAATTTCCTAAGTAAATAACATTTTTAAATAGAGAATATTAATATTTTTTAGAAAATAAATATATTTGGCATTACTTTGAAGATTGTCATAATATTAGTTCATATCGGAAAAGTTTATATAGGCAGCCGTTCAAAATGTGATGTACTCGAGGGGCCGGTGGTCTAGGGGTATGATACCTCGCTTACAACGAGGTGATCACGAGTTCGAATCTCGTCCGGCCCATTATAGTTTTAATAATATTAAATTTTTATAAATAATTTTTTTTCATTTTCTTTCAAAATATTTTTTAATAAGAATTTAAATTAAAATGGGGTCTGTGGTCTAGGGGTATGATACCTCGCTCACACCGAGGTGATCACGAGTTCGAATCTCGTCGGACCCATCTTTAAATTATTTTATATTCTCTTTTTTTAGAATTATTAAAAATAACAGAATTAAATAAATAATTAATTAGAAAATAATTAATAATATTGATATTAATAGCGAAACAAAGAATACTGTTGTACCTTTGATCAATATAACTGTGCTTCTACTTTCTAATGCGTAAACAAGGCCGTATGAGAGTATGGCAGAAAGGAAAAATTTTAAAACACCTAAAACTCCTTTATTGGGATTAGAAAAAGCACCTACTGCAGTGGTAATCAAGTAAGATAAACATATAACTACTAAAATTAGTACTAACGTGTTACTGAATATTCCTCTCAATGCAGGTATCCATGAGGATTTAATTTGATCTCTTTTTTGATTTAAAGATCCTTTCTTGTCATGATGAAAAAAAGATCCTTTTGATGAACTTCTTGAAGGCGTATAAACTTCAGCAACTTCTTCACTTTCTTCATATTTATTGTAGTTATCATATTCTTCATTTCCTGAATCAATGAGTTCTGAAGTTTTTTTAGAGAATTTTTGGGCTAAATTAAGAAGCATTTCCCGATCAATCAATTTAATATTTCTTCGGGCGGCATAGTTAATAGATTGTGAACTATAACCCGATGTAGTTACGATTACAACTTTCGATGCCTTCAAAGTTTTTGCAACCATTTCCATTTCTTTTAAAACATCTAAACCCACATTCCATTTTTCATCATAGTTTTTACAAGCAACTACAACTCCTATATCTCCTAGAACCGTGGGTAAAACTCCATAAATATCTATTAGGTGTCTAGAAGTTCTAAAATCTTTATAAACTTTAAAACCGGATTCTTCCATTATTTTTGCCATGAATTCGACTAGTCTGCTTTTCTCCAAGTTTTCCACCTTCTGGAGGATGAAGATTATTGCCCTAAAATAGATTATAATCTATTAATCCTTAATATTATTATAAATAGGTTATAATTAATATTTACTTTTTAGGGTCACTAATTATTTTTTCTTTTAAAGTTATGATATTAAAAATTGGCAACTATTTTTTAATGAAACTTATTAAAATATCCTAGATTCAATATAGGCTTTCACATAAATTTTTTTTTTACCATAATTTTTTTTAAAATGTTTATTGGTCAATTTATTTAATTATTATGGTTTAAAATAATATTTAATCCTTACTTAATTATTTAATTTAATATTTGAAAAAATTGTAAGAACTTTTACTGTTCTTTATTTTTTCAAATATATTAAAATAACCTATTATTTCTCCTATATGCCTTATTATATGAGTTAAAAGCATTAATAACTTTTTAAAAAGCTAAAATTGTCACAAGGTCGTTTTATTGAAATTTCTACAAGATTAATTAAAATTTGAAAAATGTAAAATTTTAGCAAAAAAAATAATTCTGAAAAGAATTAAACAATAATATTAAGGAGGGATTAGTTTGAGGTCAATTTGGTCAGGATATCTATCTTTTGGTACAATTCTTATTCCCATTAGAACATATGCTGCTAGTGAAAACTTGCATGTTGGCTTTCACCAAGTGCATAAAACGGATTGTGGAAGGGTAAGATACAAAAAGGTTTGTGAAAAGGATGGTGAAGAACTCAAAGCAGAAGATATTGTAAAAGGATATTTCATAGCAGACGAATGCTTTAAATTTACCGAAGAAGAATTAGAATCCCTAAAACCATTTGCTAATAAAATAATGGAAATTCTTGGCTTTTGCAAAGCAGATGAAATCCCCATAGTTGCATTGAGCAAACCATATTATCTTGGCACTGAATCAATTAAAAAAAGAGGGGTTGGAAAGAGTTTTATTCTTTTAAAAGAGGCTATGGAAAAAAGCAATAAGGTTGCGGTAGTTAAATGGGTATCCCGAACAAATGAATATATTGGAATGCTTGAATCCTATGATAAAGGCTTTCTTCTGAAACAAATGTATTATCAAGAACAAATTAGACCTTCACAAGAAATAGAAATTATAGATACTGAAGTTACACCTGATTTAGTGGAAAAAGGAGTTAAAGTTATTGAAAAAATGACATTTAACTTTAATTGGTCAGAATACCAGGAAGAATATACTGCTGAAGTTAAAAAATTAATAGAGAGAAAAGCCTTGGGGGACGAATTGGAAGTAGAATCAATAAAAGCTCCTGAAACACGTTCTGTTGAATTAGAACTGGAAAAGATGCTGGACAGTGTTTAAAATGATAGAGCCTATGCTAGCTCAGTTAAAAAGCAATAATATTAATTTAGAAGAATCTTGGCTAGTAGAACCTAAATATGATGGTGAAAGATTGATTGCGCAACGTAAAGGTGATAATATAACATTATGGACACGTAGAGATATTCAAGTTTCTTATAAGTTTCCAGAAATAGTTTCTGCTTTAAAAAAAAATATAAATGGAGACAATTGGATATTAGACGGTGAATTAACTGTTATAGGAGGATTTAAACAGCTTTTGAAGCGCAATGTAGAAAATAAATTCAAAATAAGTATATTGTCTCGTAAGATACCCGCCACTTACAATATATTCGATATTTTAAACTGGGATGGCAAAGATGTACTGAAAATTCCTTTAATAGAACGAAAAGCCTTGCTTTTAAAAGCAGTTCATTTAGATGAATTTATTAATCTAGTTAATTTTCAGGAATTAAATGATTTAAAAAAACATCTGGAATATAATTTAAAGGCAGGTTTTGAAGGAATTGTATTAAAAAAAACTTATTCTCCATATGAACCTGGTAAACGGTCTGGAAAGTGGATTAAAATAAAAAAACAAGACACTATCGATGTTCAAGTAATTGGTGCTACTAAAAGTACTGGAAGTCAAGCTTTTGGAGCTTTGATTCTCAAAAAAGATGGAAAATTTTTTGGAAAGGTCGGGACGGGATTTACTGATAATGATCGTAAGCATATATTTAATATTTTAAAAAAAAATCAAGCCCCATTAAATATTAAAATTCCAGAAATCGTATTTTCAGAACTTTTAATTAGTAATGAGCCGCTTTTAGCAGAAATACGTGTTCAAGAGATTATTAATCATTCACCCAGGGCACCAGTTTGGGTAAGATTTAGATGGAATAATAATAAATGAATGTAAATATCCTATTTTGAAAGTTATTCTACTTTTCATATAACAATTATATTTACCTGAATTGTAATAAGGTGGTTAAACATAACAGAAAATATGATAAAAAAAGGAAGAAATGGTGAGAGATAAATGCGAATTTTGATAACCAATGATGATGGAGTGAACTCTTCAGGAATAATTGCCACTAAAGATGCAGTTGAAGGATTGGGAGATATAAGTGTAGTTGCCCCCGCAACACAGCAAAGTGGAATTGGACATGCATTAACTCTATTTGAACCAATTAGAGTCACAGCTACTAATTTAAACGATGGATCTGAGGCTTTTGCTGTTTCAGGCACCCCTACAGATGCAGTAATAATAGGCATATTTGAACTATTAGATAAAAAACCTGATCTGGTAATATCTGGCATAAATATTGGCGAAAATCTTGGAAAATCTGAATTAACTACTTCTGGAACAATTGGGGCAGCGATGGAAGCTGCTGTAAATGGAATTCCCTCTCTTTCAGTATCAATTCAGGTTAATCATGGCGACATAAAGTTTCATGATGGACATGTTGATTTGGATTTTTCTAAGGCTATGAAGATTACTCGTAAAATAGCTCAGAATATTCTTGAAAAAGGTTTACCAAAAGGTGTTGATTTAGTAAATCTGAATATTCCGTCTAATGTGGATTGTGATGAAGAGGTGGCTATAACAAAATTGGGTCATCGTATGTATAATGTACATATTCAGAAAAGACTGGATCCTAGAGGAAGGCCATATTATTGGCTGGATGGAGATCCTGTTGAAGATGATGTTCCTGGAACGGATGTTCACACATTAAAAATAGAAAATAAGGCTACATTAACTCCAATTTCACTTGATTGCACATCTGATTTGAAATTAATGGATAGTTGGATTAACTAGCATTTAATATAATTACTATCTCTTTATTAATCCCATATATACTCCAATATATTTTTTCAGGCATTAAATTAAAATCTTTCCATATTCTTCTTCAATGAATCAAATTTTAAGGAGAATCATAATATCCCTCCCTTTAATTGAGCACCTCTAGCTTTTATTTGGGTTTAACCAACTAAGAATTATTTTAATCATTTTTTTAATAATTTATCATGCATTCTAATACTAATTATTTTATTTCTAAAGATAATAATAATAATGCCAAATAGGCGCATAGATTGGATTTAATATTGAATAAATTTCCCAAAATATGCTAATAGTATATTTTCAAAAATAAAAGACTAAAGTAATATTTCTTTGTTAATTAGAAAAATCATACTGGAAATGAGATTAATTAATTAAATATTAAATTAAATCAATAAATAACTTATTTTCTAAAGACCCCTGGATTAAAATCAATAGATAAAAATATTATTTAATATTCAGTTCTTTTAATAAACGTTCTCGTTCTTTTCGCAGCTCTTCCAATAATTCTTCATTACATGACTTTTCTTTCTCAAGATGTGCTAAAGTTATGGTTATTGCCTCAAGATTGGTTTCTAATTGATTAACAGGCATTATAATACTTCCCGGTTATTTCTTAAATTTCAGATATATATTGAATTCAAATACTTCTGTTTAATTTATTTCACTATATATTTATAAATCTTCGATGGACTTAATATAATTTCACTATTACTGAATTATTTCACTGGGGATAAATATTTTCAAATTTTGTTAAGATTCAATAAAATAAAATATATAAGAGATAAAAAGAGATTAGATATGATTAAAGATAACTGATTTAAAGATTTAATGAATTAGAGATGATGTTAATGTCACAGGAAGACTACGAATTTCAAGTAAATAAACAATTTTTAAGATTTAAAGATAAAGATGTCGTTATAAGTTTAAAAAACAGGGAAGAAGATGAGGGAAAAGTTTTAACTCTTGACAATTATCTTAATACAGTAATAGAAACAGAAAATGGTATAAAATTTATTAAAGGTAGTAAAATTGCATTCATGTCTATTAAAGACAGTAAATAATAATTTTGCCTATATAATTTTTATAATTTATTGTAATAAAAGGGTTTTTGAGCCCGATAATTAATTTTCTCATATTTTTTCTTTATTTATAAACCTCGCAACTCGAAGCAATAATTAAAAAATAGAATAAATTAAAATTTTTAATCTATGATTGATATTCTTCTACTTCGATCCCCATGATATTTCTATATCCCTTATATATGTCTCTGGCGATCTGAGCACTACCCATAGAACCGGAAGTAGCTGGAATTCTTACAACTGGTACTAATACTTCTAAATATTCTTTTAAAAGACCATAAAAGTTCAAAGGTTTTTCCATAGCTCCAAGGGATCCTGTAAGAACTATGCCGTCTACTTTATCTGCAATACCGATAAGACCCCAAATTTCCATGGCAATAGTCATCATCATAGTTTCTATAGCCAACATGGCACGGTCATCACCATTTTTAACCATTTCAAGAAGTTCATCCTTGATTTTAGATACTTTATTATCAATTTCAGCAATTTTGACCGCACCTGCATGAGAAAAACATTCATTGGCTGTTTTTTTACCTTCATCAATTTGTCTCAACATTTTTAAATCGAGGGGCCCATGAATAATTCCCATAGAACCTAAACAAGCATCAATTGCTCCGATTATTATTCCTTTCTGCACAAGCATAGTTACTGAATTAGAACTTATATCTGCAACTATCATATTTTCCCAACCTGTTTCCAAGAAGGCATTATATGTAATACTCACCTTTTCCGCGCTGGCATGATGTGAATATGCTGCAGCGAATCTTGGATCGAGACAAGGAGTATTATTATGAAGTCCAGGGATTAGTATTGTGGGAATTCCAGAATTCTCTATTTCGGTGTAAACTGCTGTTCCACCACCAGTAACTTTTCCTGCACCATTAATTGAGAGTATACCTCTATTTTTAACTTTATTAATAGGTTTAATAGTACTTAAGCCGTCGCCCATAGCATATGTGATGGCCATTAGATTTATTGAATCAAGTTTTACTCTTTTTGATAGTTCTTGAATGGCAGAAACTTTTCCCGCTGAAAGTTCTTCCCTGCTGATTTTAAAGTGTTTAATTGATATTTCATCCTTTGTCAATGAAGAAAGGATGGTAAAAGAGACACCAGTGGTGCCGTGGTCCATGCCCACGAATACCAACGATATCACCTTATTTCTGTAATCCACTAAGTTTTCGGAGCTTAGAACCCACTTTTTCAATTTGCAAGTCGTCTTCCATGTCTCTCATTCTTTTAAGCATAGGTCCGCCTGCCTGATTTTCTAAAGCCCATTCTTTGGCAAAGTTTCCTTCTTGAATTTCTTTGAGGATTTTTGCCATTTCTTCTTGAGCATTTGGGTTAATTACTCTGGATCTTCTTGTTAAGCCACCAAATTCAGCAGTGTTACTTACATCATGCCACATTCCGGCAAAACCTTTTTCATAGATTATGTCTACAATAAGTTTTAATTCGTGGCAAGTTTCAAAGTAAGCTAATTCTGGTTGGTAGCCTGCATCAACAAGAGTTTTAAATCCGGCTTTAATTAGTTCAGTTACTCCGCCACATAGAACAGCTTGTTCTCCAAAAAGGTCAGTTTCGGTTTCTTCTTTAAAAGTAGTTTCTAGTATTCCTGCTCGTGCTAAACCACATCCTTTACCCATGGCTAGAGCTTGCTCTTTAGCATCTCCTGTGGCATTTATTTCTACAGCTACCAGACCAGGAATTCCAAATCCTTCCAAGTAAGTTCGGCGAACCATGGCACCGGGCCCTTTAGGAGCGCTCATAGTTACGTTAACTCCTTTTGGAACTTTAATATATCCAAAATGGATATTATAACCGTGAGAAAATGATAAAGTGTTTCCTTCTTCAAGATAAGGCTTGATGGATTTTTCATAAACCTTGCCTTGTATTTCGTCAGGAATAAGTATGTGTATTATATCTGCAGCTTTGGCAGCATCTTCTATACTCATAACATTCATTCCATCAGCTACCGCGGTTTTCCAAGATTCTCCTCCTTTTCTTAGACCGACTACAACCTTTAATCCGCTGTCAGCCATATTTTGAGATTGAGCCATTCCTTGACTTCCGTATCCAATAACAGCAATAGTTTTATTGGCTAAAATTCCGGTGTCCACATCTTTTTCGTGATATATCTTCATTTGACATCCTCCTATACATAATTTCTGAGTAGAATTACCATATAATTCACATAATATCTTCATTTACGTCATTTGCAAGGTGCAAATAATGTTAGTAATTAATGTGCTTCTAATTATGATTTAATTAACATATAAATTAGGTTCTTATGCTACATTATAATATAAATTTTCATTTTCCATTTTTGCCAAGTTATTGAAAATTAAATTAAAAAAGTAAAAAGTTGATATAATAATAGATTAACGATCAAACTAAATAGTCTTCCCACCACGGGACATGGCAGTAGGTCCAGTTCTGGCCAATTCTTTAATTCCAAAACCTTTTAAAAGATCAGTTAAAGCGTTAATTTTGTCAGAATCTCCTGTAATTTCGATGGTGAGAGCTTCGTTGCTAACGTCAATTATACTTCCCCGAAATATGTTGGCGTACTGAATAATTTCGGATCTAACTTTTTCGGTAGGGGCGTGAACTTTTATAAGGCATAATTCTCTTTTAACGGTATTTTCCACTTCCAAATCCCGTACTTTAATGACATCTAACAACTTATTTAACTGCTTGGTGACTTGTTCCAACACTTTCTCGTCTCCTTGAGCAATAATGGTCATTCGAGCAATACCTTGGATTTCAGATTCTCCCACAGTTATGCTGTCAATGTTAAATCCCCTACGGGTGAATAATCCGGCAACTCTTTGCAGGACCCCTGGTTTGTGTTCTACCAGTGCACTGATAATGTGGTTATTTTCAGAATCAGGATTTTCTGTTTTCATCACCATCTTAATCACCCCCTTCATGAGTATTTTTAGTTTGTTTGTAGTGTATTTCTCCAGGAATTTCTCTTTCTATTTTGTATTCTCCTACAATTTCTGTAAGGCCACATCCTGGAGGAACCATTGGAAGTATTTCTTCCGGATCGATTATTATGTCTATTAATGTCGGTTCGCCAGATTTAAGGGCATCTTTGAGAGCTTTTTCAGTATCTCCAACTTTTTCAACTCTTTCTGCCCTTACACCAAACGATTCGGCCAGTTTAACAAAGTCTGGCACTTCTCCTAAATGTGTATGGGACATACGTTCATCATAGAATAATTTTTGCCACTGTGCTACCATTCCTAAGTATCGATTATCCAATACGCATACAACTACTGGAATATCATACTCTTTAACGGTGGCCAGATCCTGACAGACCATTAAAAATCCTCCGTCTCCACAAACGGCAACCACATCATTTTCGGGCATGGCCACTTTGGCACCCATAGCGGCCGGGAATCCGAATCCCATGGTTCCTAATCCTCCAGAAGATATAAATGTTCGCGGTTTTTGAGTATTATAAAAGTGAGCCATCCACATTTGGTTTTGACCAACATCTGTGGTCATTATAGTTTCTTCATCTAAGGCCTGGGCCAGCTCTTTCATAACTTGCTGAGGCTTTAATGGAAGATCATTTTCAAAAGAAATTCGAGGTATGCAGCTTTTATTAAACTCTTTGATGTGTTCAATCCATTTTAATGTGTTTATGGGGGCGGAATCCTTTTCAAGCATTTTTATAAGGGACTGGAGAACTATTTTAGCATCTCCTACAATTGGAACATCGACATCAACATTTTTACCAATTTCAGCGGGATCCACATCTATGTGGATAATGATTGCATTGGGCGCGAATTCATCAATTTTTCCAGTGGTACGATCTGAAAACCGACATCCTAAAGCAATGAGACAATCACATTCATCAACACTTAGATTAGCTACTTTTCGTCCATGCATTCCAAGCATGCCCATAGAAACGGGACTATCTTCTGGAAAAGAACTTTTACCTAATAATGTGGTTGTTACAGGAGCATTAATAAGTTTTGAAAGTTTTTTTAATTCTTTTGAAGCTCCAGCAGATATAACTCCTCCGCCTGCAAGTATAACTGGTTTTTTTGATTTAATAATTGTTTTTGCTGCTCTTTTTATCTGCAGACCGTGACCTTTTTTGGTAGGTTTGTAACCGGGTATTTCTACTGATTCATTTCGGTATTCTTCTAGTTCCTGTTCCTGTATATCTTTGGGTAGGTCAATCACTATTGGGCCTGGACGACCACTAAGGGCTATTTCAAAGCTTGAATTGACTATAGCTGGTATATCATTGGCATCAGTAACTTGGAAGTTGTGTTTGGTTATAGGCATAGTTATACCAATCATATCTACTTCCTGAAATGCATCATTACCAATTAAGTGGGTTGGTACTTGCCCTGCAATGGACAACACTGGAGAAGAATCCATGTATGCTGTTGCAATTCCGGTTACCAAGTTGGTTGCACCCGGACCAGAAGTGGCAATGCACACTCCTACTTTTCCTGAAGCACGAGCATATCCATCTGCTGCATGGGCAGCACACTGTTCGTGCCTTACCAGTATATGCTTTAAGTCAGAATCGTATATCATGTCATAAAGAGGAAGTAACTGTCCTCCAGGATACCCAAAGACAGTATCTGCTCCTTTGTCTATCAGCGACTTAATTAGGGCTTGGCCACCTTTCATAAAAAACACCTTTTAATCTTACTAAACCTGATAATAATTTCAGGTTATTTATTTAAATACCATAAATCTTACTTTTTTTTAAATTATTTCATGATTTAATTATATACTGATATTGAATATTCTATTATATAATCATGGCATTTATATCATAATTGCATACAGATAATATAAATTAAAATCAATAAGATATCAAATTTAAAAAAATATAATTAATTATTACTTTATAATGATTTTAATTTTGGGGAGGATTTTAATGAAAATTTTAGTTGTAGGAACTGGAGCAAGGGAACATGCTATTTGTGAAGCTTTAAAAGGAGAATCAGAACTTTATTCTATAATGGGGAATCATAATCCCGGAATTGCGCGCATATCTGATTTTAAAGTGGCCAGTGAAGAAGATCTAGAAAATGTCAAAAAATTTGCATTGGAAAAGAAGGTAGACATGGCATTTATCGGCCCCGAATCTCCCTTGGAAAAAGGAATTGTGGATATGCTGGAAGGAGCAGGAATAAGTTGTGTGGGGCCTAACAAAAGCGCGGCTAAAATAGAAACAGATAAATCATTCATGAGAAATTTATTTGAAAAATATAAAATAGATGGATCACTTGTTTACAGAGTATTTGATAACTATCAAGACATAACTGATTTTTTGGATGAATTTGATAGGGATGTAGTCATTAAACCAGTGGGACTTACTGGGGGAAAAGGGGTAAAAATTGTAGGAGACCACTTAGAAGATAACAACGATGCCAAGGAATATGCTCGACACATTATGGAAACTAAAATGGGAGGACATCCTCGGGTGGTTATTGAAGAAAAATTGGTGGGGGAGGAATTTACTGTGCAAGCATTTTCCGATGGAGATCATCTATCTCCCATGCCCGCGGTACAAGACCACCCACACGCATTTGAAGGGGATCAAGGACCAATTACTGGGGGTATGGGATCTTACTCCGATAAAAATGGACTGCTTCCTTTTTTAGATCAAAAAAATTATGATGACGCTGTAAAAATAATGCAAGATACTATCAACGCCATAAGGAAAGAAACTGGTCCATATAAAGGAGTTATTTATGGCCAATTCATGCTTTGTGAAGATGGCCCACGCCTTGTGGAATACAATGCCCGTTTTGGAGATCCAGAGGCTATGAATGTACTGCCTCTGCTAAAAACTAGTATGGTTGACATATGTAGTGGAATTGTTGATGGAAACCTAAAAAAAGCTAAATTTGAAAATAAAGCTACAGTATGCAAGTACATTGTTCCTGATGGTTATCCTGAAACTAAATTTGCTAATCAGCCAATTAAGGTTGATGAGAAATCCATAATGGCTAGGGGATGCAGGATTTATTATGCTGCGGTAAACCAGAAAAATGACACAGTATATACCTCTTCTTCACGTGCTCTTGGATTAGTAGCCAAGGGAGAAAGTATTAAAGAAGCTGAAAAAATTTGTGAAGAGGCTACACAGCATGTTAAGGGAAATCTCTATCATAGAAAAGATGTAGGCACTCAAAAGCTCATACAAAAAAGAATTGACCATATGAATGAGATAAAAAGTTAATTTAATTATATTTTTTCATATTATATGGGTATAGATTAATCATAATCTTTATTTTTTATTTTTAAATTCACAATACCACTGCTTGACGGAATATCCAGAAATTTTAAATAGTTTTTTAAGCATGTTAATACATAAAATATTCTTTATTACTTAAATAAATATTTCAACAATTTTTTACATTGTATTTAGGAGATGAATTATAATGAAACATCTTTTATCAGTTTGTGATGTTCAGGATCAAGTAGTACAGTTATTGGATCTAGCTGCATGGTTTAAAAAAGGTAAATCTAATGAAAAACCTCTTAAAGATAAAACACTGGCTATGATATTTCAAAAATCGTCCACAAGGACACGTGTATCTTTTGAAGTCGGAATGGATCAATTGGGGGGCCATGCACTATATTTATCTACTAATGATCTTCAAATAGGTAGAGGTGAACCAATATCTGACACTGCTAAGGCATTAAGTGGTTATGTTGATGGTATAATGATTAGGGCACTCAAACATGAAGATGTTGTAGAACTTTCAGAAAATTCATCAGTTCCTGTAATAAATGGGTTAACTGATCTGGAACATCCTTGCCAAGCCTTGGCAGATATGCAAACCATTAAAGAACATAGAGGCACTTTTGAAGGAAAAATGGTTTTTTTAGGGGATGGAAACAATGTCTGTAATTCTTTATTATTAATTTCAGCTATTTTAGGACTTAATATGACGGTGGCATGTCCTGAAGGATATGAACCCGATTTTGAAATACTTGAAAAGGCCTTAAAAATTGCTAAAGAATCAAATACTCAATTGGAAGTTACTTCTAATATTAAAAAAGCCGTTAAAAATGCGGATATTATTTATACTGATGTATGGGTCAGTATGGGTGATGAAGAAGAGCAGGAAAAGAGAAAAAATGATCTCTTACCTTTTCAGGTTAATGAAGAACTAATGGCAGGGGCCAATAAGGACGCTATATTCATGCATTGTTTACCTGCAATTCGTGGACAGGAAACTACTGAAGGTGTCATTGATGGCCATCAATCAGTGGTATGGGACCAGGCTGAGAACAGGCTCCATGCTCAGAAGGCTGTTATGTATATTTTGATGAAAAATTAATTTTTTATTTATATAAAATATGATAGATCATTTAACTAAGATGAATAAATCTAAAAGAAACTCACATGCTTTCGGGGGCACTTACTCCCAGTAATTCTAAGCAATTGCGGATAGTAATTTTACTTCGATCCACCAAGATTAAACGAGTCTTTTCGTAATCAGAACCAATCACTGGAGTGGATTTGTAGAACTTATTAAATGCATTGGCTAGATCCTGAGCATACTGGGCTAGATTATGCACTCTCCTAATTCTAGCAGATTCATCTACCACATTAGGGAACTTAGAAAGAGTTCTTATAAGATCTATTTCCACATCATCCAAAACCCAATTTTCATCTAATTTCATTTTTTTCATATTTCTATCAATTATCAGCCCTGACTTTTCCATTAATTTACAGGCTCGTGCATGGGCATACTGTATAGATGCACATCCTCTTTCAAAGCTTAAGGCTTCGTCCCATTTAAATACAATGTGTTTTTCTGGAGAGAGCTTAGCAATGTAATATCTTATGGCCCCAATACCAATTTCTTTGGCAATTTTTTGTGATTCTTCCTCAGTTAAATCTGATCTTCGTGACTTAATTTCTTTCAAAGCCCTATTAATAGATTCATCCATTAAATCATCTACAGAAATGAATACTCCTCTTCTAGTAGACATAGACCCTTCAGGAAGAGTTATGAATTCATAAAAAATCACTTCTGGAGATTTTCCACCTAAAAGTCCCATAGCAATTTTTATCTGGTCAATAGCAAGTTTATGGTCCGATCCTAAAATATCTAATACCATATCTCCTTTTTCAGATTTTTCCAAGTGATAAGCCAGGTCTCGGGTGGAATAAAGAGAGGTTCCATCAGAACGGGTAAGTACAAGCTCTTTTTCAATTCCGAATTCCTCTAAGTCAAGATAAAGAACTTCATTTGTTTTAGTGTGACCGCTTTCTTTGAGTTTTTCCACTACCTCCCACACGGCACCGTTTCTCACGAATTTTCCTTCCCAAACAAAATTGTCGTGATGCACATGCAGTTGATTCATAGTGACTTCCATACCTTCTAAACAGTTATCCACAGCTATTTTAAAGGTTGCATTAAGTTTTTCATCTTTTCCTCCTTCATATTTCCGAATAAGTTCATTTATCTCTTCTTTTAATTCAGGATTTTCTTTTAATTTCTCGTTTACTTGGAAGTAGAGTTTACCAATTTGATGGTCTTTTTTTTCACCTTTTCCATAATCTTTCAGTTTTTTACCAAGATTTAAGATTCCCCAAACTACCATAGCGATTTGACGGCCCATATCATTTACATAGTACTGAGTTTCTACATTATAACCGGCAGATTTTAAAACTCGGGCAAGAGAATCGCCAATAATTGCGTTACGCACATGACCAATATGTAGTGGGCCATTAGGGTTAGCTGAGGTATGTTCAAGAATTACTTTTTTGGATAATGGTTGTAATTCGCCGTAATTTTTATCTATTCCTTCTAAAACCATTCTTGAAAAGCTTTGGTAATTGACATAAAAATTTATGTAGGGTCCTTTAGATTGTACTCCACTGAATATCTCTGGGATCTCTAAAACTTTCAATAAATTCTCAGTTATTTCCATGGGAGATTTTTTAAGCTCTTTTGCTAGTTGAAAGGATATGGTGGTAGCTAGATCCCCCATTTGAGGATTTGGTGGTATTTCAAGTTTTATTTCTTCAGGAACGGGGTAATTAAGCTTTAATAAAGCTGTTTTTAATGATTTTAATGCTTTTTTTTCAATTAAGGTAAACATGGATACACCTGATATTATTAACTATTTGATGGTTTTTATGTAAAAATTAATTAAACAATTTTAAATATAATTTATTTTTTTTATTAATCATACTTGTTACAGTTCATTAATGTAAATTTTTAATGAAGTTAACACGGTTTTTTTTTAAAAGGAGAAAAAAAGAATAAAAATTCAATAATTTGTCTAATTATAATCCTCTGATCCACAGTGTTATGTAACCTATTTTTGGAATAAATAATGGTTGGTTACCTAATTTAATCACTTTAGATGTAATTTGAGTGGGATAAACAACTTCTTGGTCGGGAACCGGATTATTGTCTCCTTTAATAACAAAATATTTTGTGCCGTTTTTTGCAGTTCCAGTAGCTATAACTCTATGTATAACTGGTTCAGGAAACCAATTTGCCTTATATATTACAATATCCCCAACTTGAACATCTTCAGGATTAAATTCATTTATTCCTAGAAAATTTGCCTTTTCTACTACTACTATATCTCCTCGGTAGAAAACAGGTTCCATACTGCCAGATACCACTACATTCATATGCTGAGCCGCAAATATTCCTATTATTATTATTGCCATATAAATTAATATTTCTCTGATTTCATTGGTATCTGCCATTAAAACACCCATATGTCCTTTGTGTGATTGATTAAGTTTTTAGATTTTTAATTAAATCAAAAATTTTACTTAATATTTATTCAAATGGTTATTAATTAGTTGGTTTTACATTAAATAATATTTATTTAATTCACCGTAGAATTCCACCTTTGTCTGCAGAACTGGCCAATTTTTGATATCGGGATAGCCAGCCCTTGAGCTTTCTTTCAGGTTTAACTGCATAGAAAATTCTTTCATGTATTTTCTCATCAGATAGTTCTACTTCCAGTTTTCTTTGAGGGATATCAATTTTTATAATATCTCCGTCATGAATGGCTGCAAGAGGCCCATTTTCCATAGCTTCTGGAGATACATGGCCAACACACGGACCACGAGTCCCTCCTGAAAATCTACCGTCAGTTATAAGGGCCACAGACTCAATTCCCATTCCAACAATTGCAGAAGTTGGATTTAACATTTCTCTCATCCCCGGACCTCCTTTGGGTCCTTCGTAGCGAATTACAATAACATCTCCTTTTTTAATTTCGTTATTGAATATGGCTGTAACACATTCATCTTCACCATTAAATACTCTTGCAGGGCCTTTATGCACCATCATATTCTTATCAACTGCACCTTGTTTCACTACAGATCCATTTGGTGCTAAATTACCATTTAAAATAGCTATTCCTCCTTCTGAATGGACTGGTTTCTCTAGAGTTCTGATAACTCGGTGGTCCTTAACTTCTACATTTTCCAGATTTTTTTCGATGGTTAACCCATTACAGGTAATATTATTAGTATTGATTTTATTTTCCAGAGTTTTTAATACTGCAGGAATGCCTCCTGCAAGATCTAGATCTAGCATCATATGCTCTCCTGCAGGGGATATTGAAGCAATATGTGGAATTTCCTTACTCATTTTATCAAAAAGATCCAGATCTACATTAACTCCATGATCTTCCAGTTCACTGGCAATAGCTGGAATATGTAATGTGGTGTTACTGGAACCACCTAAAGCAAGATCCACTGCTACAGCGGTTTTGAATGCATCTTGAGTCATTATTTGTGATGGTTTAAGTTGCTCTTTTATCATACCTACTATTCTTGAACCTGATGATCTTGCTATGCGCATTTTTTTAGAGTCAACCGCGTGAGCAGTTGCACAGCCCGGTAAACTCATTCCTAATGCTTCGGTAAGACATGCCATTGTATTGGCTGTGAATAGGCCTGCACATGAGCCTGCTCCGGGACATGCACATCTTTCAAGCTCATTTAATTCTTCTTCAGTCATTTTACCAGAAGTTACTGCACCAACACCTTCATAAACATTTATGAGATCAACAGACTTTCCCTGAAATTTTCCAGGAAGCATAGGTCCTCCAGTTACCACAATTGATGGTATGTCTAGTCGGGCAGCAGCCATCAACATCCCTGGAACTACCTTATCACAAGTTGGCATCAACACTAGCCCATCAAGGCTGTGAGCCTGAGCCATACTTTCTACTGTGTCTGCTATGATCTCTCTTGAGGCAAGAGAATAACGCATTCCATCGTGATTCATTGCGATTCCGTCACAAATGGCCATGGTATTAAATTCGAAAGGCACTCCTCCTGCCTGACTTATCCCTATTTTAACGGTTTCTGCTAACTCTCTTAGATGTATATGGCCTGGTACAATATCTGTATAACTGTTGGCAATGCCTATAAAAGGCTTATCAAAGTCATTGTCAGTTAAACCACAAGCCCTGAGTAATGAACGGTGAGGAGCTCTCTGTATGCCTTTTTTTATGCTATCACTTCTCATGAAACCACCATAATTTTTATTATTAATATTATAATTTTAGATGAATATTATTTTATGTTTGAAACTTATATAAATTAAATATGGATACTTTACTGATTCTAAAGTTTGTTATCGCCCTAGCCATAGGGGCGCTGGTGGGATTAGAAAGAGAAAGAAAACGTAAGGAAACAGAATTTGCAGGTATAAGAACGTTCATTTTCATTGCTCTTTTAGGTATATTATCTGGATATTTATCTCAACCATTTCCATATTTCTTTTTAATAGCTTTTGCAAGTCTTTCCTTTTTGGTAGGGTTAATTTACTGGGTAATTACACGTGGAAATGGTGATGTTGGTCTTACAACTGAATTAGTAGCTCTTTTAACATTTTCACTTGGTTTGATGTGCTACTGGGGTGAAGGATATAAAATTGCACCCATACTGGCCATTATAATTACTACTTTTTTGGCTTTAAAACCAGTTCTTCACACTTTGGCCCGAAAAATAAGTCAAAAAGAGATGCCAGTACTTTAAAGTTTTTAATCATAGCATTTGTAATTCTACCTCTTTTACCAAATGAGACTATGGGGCCATGGGAAGTATTTAATCCCTACCAAGTATGGCTTATGGTGGTATTTATTTCTGGAATTAGTTATGTAGGTTACATTTTAATGCGCTTTGTGGGTCCAGAACGCGGCCTGGGATTAACGGGTGTCCTAGGAGGCCTAGTATCCAGCACAGCTGTAGTAACTGCTATGGCGGCCCGGGTAAAGGAATCAGAATTTTTAATGAAGGCTGCAGTTTTTGCCACAGTAGTGGCCAGTTCCATGATGTTCTTAAGGGTATTTTTCGAAGTTTTAGTAATTAACCCTTCATTAATACCTCTTCTAGCAGCTCCTATGGTTATTATGGGTGTTTTAGGAATTTTACTGGGAGTGCTAGTTTGGAGAAGTTCCATGGTAAAAGAAATGGATTCAAGAGTAAGATTGGAAAACCCCTTTCATTAAAACCAGCTATATATTTGGGGCACTTTTGTTGCCATTATTTTTATAAGTAATCTATCAAACACTTATTTTGGAAGCAGAGGAGTTTATATAGCAAGCATAATTTCAGGGTTGGCCGATG